>Ga0193959_1000075_pt1 | contig 40445 bp, 43 predicted proteins | sample FB_2_MG_FD_140333 | JGI IMG/M metagenome (GOLD analysis project Ga0193959, IMG submission 140333) | Microbial mat bacterial communities from the Broadkill River, Lewes, Delaware, United States - FB_2_MG | ecosystem: Environmental > Aquatic > Freshwater > River > Microbial mats | place: USA... | reverse complement strand
TACTATATCTTGTTCGCTTTCTACTCATTTTAATATATCCCCCTAAATTTTCTTTGATTATTTTAACTTTTCAGGAATTAATATTCTATTTTTTCTGTATATTTTTCTTGGGGTATTATATTTATACCTTTTGAAGTTTTAGCCATTTTTGAAATATTTATATTGCAGCCATATCCAACAATTGTTGCAAAAAGTGAATTTGAATCTATTTTACTTTTATAATTTGGATTGAAATATGTCAGTAAATCTAAAAATCCAGTTTTTTGATTTACTGTTCTTAGCACATCTATAATCGATAAGTGGCTATTTGTAGGGAAATACTCTGAAATGCTATCATCTTCATCTTTCTCTACTTTTGGAGTTTTTAGAGTAAAAGAATCCCCTTTTAAAGTAAAATTTGTATTTAACTCTTTGATAATCCGTCTATTTGTAATTTCAAAACTTCTCTCTAATTTTTCCTCAATTGGTTTTAAAAATTCATCTATATTTTTCAAATGGCTCATACTATTTTCATTTAAAATATCATCTCGGCTACTATTCCACTCATTTTTATCAATTAAATATTTATCGAAACTTTGGTATCTGTAAGAATATTTCAAATTTAATGTTCCAGACTTTACACCATCACTTACGGCAAAGAAAAATAGAGCTTTGTAGAGTGAAACTTTAAACTTTTCTCCAAATATAATCTCTTGCTCTTCTTTGGTTAAAAACTCCCTTGGAGCATCTTTCTTAACATTCCCATCTACTCTTTTAAAATACTCAATTGCTTTTATCAAGTGAGCATTGGATGCACTCTCATCAAACTCTATCTCTTTAACTATATTTGATAATTTTCCCTGCAAAGATATTGATTTTTGCTCTATAAATTTATATTTATAGTTCTCTTCAATCTTCATGGAACCAACACTTTTTAACTCTCTATCTTTTAACTCCAGTATCTCCTCAATTCTATCTACTTTTTTAGTAGCCGACAAACTCTTGCTCTTAGTAATTAAACTTATCTCACTTAAAATTGATGAATTTAACTCTTTTAATATTTCTATCACTCTATTTTTACTTGGAGCTTGACTATATATAAAATCTTTCTCTGCTCTTAAAACTGAACTCTTTGCACTTTGGACTACAGATATAAACCTATCCATCAAATTATCACTTCTGATTAAAAATTGATAATAAACAAATGATAAAAGTAAAAAGTAAGTATTAAGTTTATCTTTTTGGGTTACTTGAGATATTTTACTTTTTTCAATCCATCTTGAATAATATTCAGCTATTTTCGATGTTATTCCAACATTCTCAATTATCTCTTTATTTGATTTGTATTTAAATTTTATCGTTTGAAATTTTAATATACTATTCTGTATCTTCCCTTTTTTAGTTGAGTGTTCAAGTTTTTTGTAACTCATCAGATTATATCTATTTTTATACTCCTCATTTTTATCCAAAAATTCATCTAACTCTTTTAATCTATCATCATCAAGCCAACTCTCTAATTTATCAGTTATCTCTTTTTCTTGCATATTTAGGGCTTTAGAGATAATCCTTGATAACTCGGTATAACTTGGCACCTCTATATTTAACTTCTTGGATAAATCTACAAGTGAAAAAAATATCTTTTTTCTATGGGCAAAATTGTTGGCTAATTTTATCGCCTCTTGCTCTAAAGATTCTTTGGCTAAAGCATCATACTCACCAATTTTTAAGTACTCTTTTATCGTTATTTTATACCTATGAAGTGTACTTTTTGGAATTTTAGTATTTACCTCTTTTAAATTATATTTTTTTTGTATATATTCTAAATCTCTATCTTCACTTTTTATACTAAAAAACCTATTAGTTACCCTAAAATAGCCATATTGAGATATGAAATAAGCAATGTTTTTAGGTTCTAAAAATGAATAAATTTTTTCAAAAAAAGCACCTGAAATATCAAAGTAGTAGCTTCTCTGCTCTGTTGTTAAGTTTGGCAAATTATTAAACTTTTTTAAATCTTCTCTATTAAGTATCTCAATATTCACTAAATCTCCTAAATGTATATTTTCTTAAAAACGACCCTTTTTGAGAATTCAAAAAATTAAATCTTTTAATAACTAAAAACCACTATCTTTTCATTCTCAAAAACCACTCTCAAAATTAATTCTTGATATAATAATATCTTTATGAGTTTTGAGAATAAATAAAAGGTAAATTTATGTTAGTTGGTTATACTAGAGTTTCAACAAATCAGCAAAATATTGACCTTCAAATTAAAGCATTAAAAGATGCTGGGTGTGAAAAAATTTATCAAGATAAAATTAGTGGAAATAAAACCGAAAAAGTAGGGCTTGATAATGCTTTGGAAATACTCCGAGAAGGTGACACATTTATTGTATGGAAACTTGATAGAGTTGGTAGAAGTATAAAGCATTTAATTGACTTTGTTAAAGATTTAGAAAATAGAGGTATAAATTTTTTGAGTTTAACTGATTCTATTGATACATCTTCTCCATCAGGTAGATTTTTCTTTCATGTTATGGCAAGTTTAGCTCAAATGGAGAGAGAATTGATAATTGAAAGAACAAGAGCAGGTCTTGAAACTGCAAAAAAACTTGGTAGAAAAGGTGGCAGAAAAAGGATTATGACTAATAGTAAAATTGAATCTGCTAAAAAATTACTTGCTGATGGAGTTCCTCCAAAAGATGTTGCAAAAAATCTTGGTGTATCTGTTCCTACTCTTTACAGATGGATTCCTGCAAGTGAAAACTCTTGATTTAAGCAAACTTTAAAGCAGGTGGGTAAAAAAAAGGCTTTATGTAAAGGTACCCTTTTTCTCTGACCCTTAAACTTAATCACTGTAATATTTAGTGAGTTTTAATATAATCTTTTATTATATTAATAATATCTTTAAGTACATCATATTCATTACGATTTGTATTAATTGTAAAAAAGGTTTCATTAAAAATATGAGAATAATAATTATTCCAAAATAATATATTTTCATACTTTAGCGAATCAATATCATAACTATCAACTTTTTTCTTTGAAAAAATATTTTTTTCTCTTCTTTTATTAGATGTTGTTAAAAGGAATGTAATATTTGGTTTACGAAGTTTGTCATAGAGATAATTTAGCTCTAATAAAGCTTTATCAGTAAAGTAAGTTTGATTTGTTCTAAGTAACTTATATCCATATGCAGAATCTATATATCTATCAAATATTATAAATTTATTTTTATTTTTAATTAATCTTTTACTTAGTGAATTTAGATAGTAACTAAAAGATAAATAAGGGTCTTCTTCTTCTTTCTTAGTTATTTGATTGTGAGAATCTATAGGTAGCAGTAATATATTTTCATATTCTTTTGAAAATTTTGTTTTTACTAAAGTTGAAAATTTTGTTTTACCAACACCATCTAGTCCTTCAAAAGCTATTAAGATACTATCATTAATCATTATAAGTAACTCCCTTATTATCTATGATTTTACAATATTCATCAGTATTTAAAATATTTTCCACAAGTTTTGAATAATTATCATTAATAGAACCAATTATTTTTTGATTAATGCGAACATTACCTATTGTATCAATTATGATACAATTTCCTTCTCCATACTTAAAAATCAATTCACCATTAAATTTTGAATTTAGAATTTTCTCGAAGTTAGAAAACATTTTAGTTTCAATATCGTATTTTTTAGAAACATTTAGTGACCTAAAATGATTTCGTGTAAATTGATATATTTTCCATTTATGAACGGGAATATTTTTTTTAGAAAGTAACAAAGCTAAATCTATTAAACTCTCAAGATTAAAAGAAGTAGCTAAAGATGCCAATAAGATTTTTTGTTTTGGGTATCTTCTTTTTATTAGCTTAATGTTGTCAAGAGGTAATTTAATCTTTTCATTGATTGTATAGTTATAATTTTTTGAGTTAGGTCTAAGTATATTATTTATCTTGCCAATACCATCAATAGAAACTCCTATCCATTCAAATTGATGTAATATATCTATAAATTCATTTAATATGATGCCATTTGTTCTCAAAATTAGGGGAACTTTTTTTTTATTTGCTAAGTAAACTAAATCTCTTAAATTATCATGAAGAAGTGGTTCACCTCCAGTTAAACCTATAGACGAGCCAGTATATCGTGCAAAGTTTAAAACTTTACTAAATGTTTCCAAAGATATATCAACTTTTTCAGAATCTTCTCCAAAACAATATGGACATTGAAAATTACATTTTCCTGTAATATATACATCTAAAACAGAAATAGAGTTTTTTTCATATTTCATTTAATAACTTATTTAATTCTTTATCAGGTGTAAAAATAATTTTTTCTATTAATTTATCATCTAAATCAAATATACTATGTAATGTAATATCTACCTCTGAAAAATCAGATTTTGCATCATCTTCTTTTCTCGTAAATAAAACAAAAACATCCTCAACTACCAAACCATTGTTTTTCAAAATAAAACAAGATTCTTTTAAAATACTTCCACCTGAAACTGCATCATCAACAAGAAATCCTTTTTTACCTTCATGTCTTCTCAAAGAACTAAGCCCATCAATATTAAGTTTTTTTCCATCAATTTCCCAACGAGTATCATAATTTACAATTAATAATGGTAAATCAAGAAAGTTTGATATTAAATATCCTAAAATAGCATTACTGTTTCTATTAACAGCAATAAAGTCATATCCTTTTTCATTGTTTTCATATATAAATCCAGCTAGAATATAACTTATTAAGGTAGCATCTTCACTATTCGGCAAAATACTTCTAAGATTTACATAGTGTGAATAAGAGCTTATTGTATTTTTCCCCACTTTAGAATCTACCTTCAATGAATTCTTTTTAATTACTTCTAACAATCTAAAACGATAATTTTGAAAGTTTTTTTTAATTTCATGTTCTATGAATTGTTTAGTTAAAACAAATAATACACTTTTTTGTTTATCAAGGTTTCGATAAACGCCTGTATCTCTCATAGTTTCTATAATAGAGTCATCAATAATTTTACGTACTTTATCTCCAAACTGTTTTGCTATTATTTCATCTAAAATATTACCATGATTATTTTCTATATATTCTTTAGGCTTAAAAATAAGATGATATAAGTTTCTAACTCCAATTATAAAAGAAAAAATTAAAAAAATAATAATTGTTAAAGCACCTGTAATTCCACTAACCAATATTACTATATCATTCATTATTTTTCCTTATATTTTTATATTTATAATTCCTCTCATTATTTAATTTTGATCTTAAAATTAGTTTTAAAACTATTAATCTAAATTAACAATTTTATATAACTACCTTTAATCCTCTATTTTCCTGAACTATCATAGTTTATTCTATAAATTCTCTTTTCCAAAAAACTCTTTTTTCATAGTTACTTTATTGATTGTGCTTGATACCCCTTCTAAATCTTTGGCAATATCGTTTGTATTTCCAGCAACTTTTGAGTTATCATCAATTGTTAAGTTAAGCTCTCCCATAGATTGATTAATATTTGTAATGATATTTGATTGTTTTTGAATATCGTCGCTAATATCATTTATAGATTGAACTAGAGTATTTATATTTACATTTATACTATCGAGTGATTTTTGAGTCTTCTCTGCTAACTGTCTAACATTATCAGCTACAACGGCAAATCCTCGTCCATGCTCTCCAGCTCTTGCTGCTTCGATTGCAGCGTTTAGTGCAAGTAGGTTTGTCTGCTCTGCAATATCTTTTATTACGCTTATAACAGATTTTATATCCTCTGATTGACTTGCTACATTGCTTGTTCTATCAACGACTGTCTCAGTTGAGTATTTTATCTCCTCTACGATATTAAATACTTTGTTGACATGCTCTTGCGATGTTTTTGTAGAGACAATCAAAGTATCTACATAATCTGTTAAGTTATCAGAGCTATTTTTGAGTTTTATAGAGTTTTGAGCACTATTTAAAATCATTTTAGAGATGTCATCGCCTAGCGTATTAACACCATCTATTAAGTCTTGAATCTCTCCTGAGAGATTATCTCTTGAGACTTTAGATGTATAGTTTTCATTTGAGTAATCTTTCATAACAAGCACAATTTCATGGATTGTCTCTTCAAGACTTGAGAGCATTTCGTTAATAACCTCTTTTGATTTATTCAAAGATGGATTGTGTGCATCTGTTGAGATTCTATGTGTTAAAATACCATTTTTGATACCATTTGAGATTTCTGTAATGTTATCAATTAATTTGTCATCTCTCTCCATTCCCTCTTCAATATTTTTAATATTTCTGTTTACAAGTTTTGCCATATGACCTATCTCGTCATTTGATTTTATATCTATTAGATGAGTCTGCTCACTCTCTTTATTTAAGTATTTAAAAAACTCTAATAAACCCTTTTCAAACTTTTTAAGAGGTTTAAATAGTGTATTTAAAAGTATAAAAAATATAATAAGCGCAATTATTGTAAAGACAACACTAAGAGTTGATTGAACAATTAAGCCTTGATTTAGAGCTTTATAGACAGATTTTTTATCAACAGAGAGACAGAGATACCAATTCACACCATCGATTGGAGCAAAAGAGAGCATTTTAAGCTTAGCATCTATGACATACTCTAAAAAGCCCTTTTGATTATCATTTATTTGAGATACTTTTGTTGATATATCACTATCTAAAGTTTTTACATTTTTAAATATATAATCTCTGTTTTTATGAACAACAATATCACCGTTTGAGTTTAAGATAAAAGCGTAACCATTTCCATCAAAATCGATTGCTAAAACAGTATTTACAATCTGTGTTAATAGAATATCGCTTGATACAACCCCTTTAAAAACACCATTTTTTATAAGTGGAGTTGCTATCGATATTACAAGCTTACCAGTTGAGCTATCTTTATATGGTTTTGTAACAATCATTGCTCCAGCTTTTTTGGCATCTTTATACCAAGGTCTAGCAGTTGGATTATACCCTGGTTTTGGCTTACCTCTAACAGATATAAAGGTTTTATCTTCATATCCAACATACAAACTACTAAAAGTTCCCTCTCTTTTATTAGTCATCATGTAGCTTAAAATCTTCTCTCTATCATTTGGGTCTATATCTATGATGAGTTCAGATATTGCCTTTACTATATTTTTTTTATTTAAAAACCAATCATCAATATTCTTAACATTGGTATTAATTAAATCAACTTGTCTTGAGTTAATAAGCTCAGTCATAATATCTTTAGATGATTGATAACTCACAAAAGAGAAGATTGTAAAACCTAAAGATATTATCAAAAATATCGATAGATAAAATTTTGTCTTTAAGTTCATAGATAAGCCTTATTTTATTTTCTTAATATATTATTCTATATAGTTTCTTTTACATTATGGATAAAATTTTGTGTTAAATCTTCATTTTTAGCAAAATTGTAACCCATTTTAAAAAACTTCTCAAAATCTTTTCTATTTAAAATTGAATATTTACCAATTTCACTATGTTCAAAATAGAAATCGCCTCTTTTTTTACGAATCTCTATATTTGCATAAAATAGCAAAAATAGTACCCTTTTTATTTTAGATAAAAATTTTATTTTTTTATTAGAGATAGTATAGTTTGGATTTACATTGATAGATAAAATAGTATTTTTATCACTTAATGGCTCTATTGGTAAATTGTTCATAAAACCACCGTCAATATATCTACTATTTTCCATTGTGTAGATATCAAAAATTGGATAGAGAGAACAAGAGGCTAAAATCGTATCAGCTAAATTGCCATTTTCCCGATACTCAATTGTAGAAGTATCAAAGTTTACAACTGTAATGTAGAGTTTTTTATCTAAATCTTCAAAGTTATCTATCTGCAAAACCTCTTCTAAAAGCTCTTTTGCTTTTGAAAATTTAAATAATGAACCTTTTAATAGATTTAGTGAAACTATTTTTTTAAAATCGACTTTTTGAAGTAGGGTTAAAATTTCATTTGGAGTTCTATTTTGAGCTAAAAGAGTTCCTATAATAGAGCTTCCACTTACCGTAGATATTTCATCAATCTCTATGTTATTTTGAAGTAGGTATTCGATAAAACCTAATTGAAATAAACATCTAGCACCCCCACCAGAGAGTGCTAAAGATATTTTTTTCATATTTTCTATTTATTCGCTACTGCTTCTTTTGCTTTTACTACAATTGAAACAAAAGTTTCATAATCATTCATAGCTAAATCAGCTAATATTTTTCTATCAAGGTCAATATTTGCTAATTTTAATCCATGCATAAATACAGAGTAGCTAATATCATTTAATCTACAAGCAGCATTTATTCTAATAATCCAAAGTTTTCTAAAATCTCTTTTTTTCTGTTTTCTATCTCTATAAGCATAAACTAAACTTCTCTCTAACTGCTCTTTTGCTTTTCTAAAGTGTCTACTTCTACCAGCATAAAAGCCTCTAGCTTGTTTTAATACTTTTTTATGTCTTCTTCTTCTAACTACACCTGTTTTTACTCTTGGCATTTTATCTCCTTAAATTTACCTATTTAGAATTTTTAAATCCTCAAGGTGTTAGCAAAACTGCTAAACTTTACTCTATTTTAGAGTTTTAATATTTAATAATTTTTTTAATATATATAAATAAAACTAGTTAACTAAATTAGTTACACATCATAGATTCAACAGCTTTTAAATTAGCTGGATGAACATATTTTGCTCTTCTTAAATCTCTTGTTGTTTGAGAATCAGTTTTTGTTAAAATATGACTTCTAAAAGCTGTTCCTCTTTTGATTTTATTTTTTGTCTTTTTGAATCTTTTAGTTGCACTCTTAACAGATTTCATCTTTGGCATCTATTTTCTCCTTATAAAATTTAATTCTATTTTCTATTCTCTTTTAGAGGAATAACAGTCATATTTACATATCTTCCCTCTTGCTTTGGAGTCTTATCAATAACTCCATGCTCTTTGACCATATCGAAAACATGATTTAGAACTTTTACACCAGCTTCAGGATCGCCCATCTCACGACCTTTTAAGAATACTCTAAATCTAACATGTTTTCCAGCTTCTAAAAACTCGATTGAGTGTTTTACTTTATAATTAATATCATTTTGAGCAATTTTGATTGAGAGTTTAATCTCTTTTATCTCAATTACTTTTTGCTTCTTTTTAGCCTCTTTTTTCTTCTTCTCTTGCTGGTATTTAAACTTACCATAATCCATAATTTTACAAACAGGAGGTTTTGCTTGATCTGATACTAAAACTAAATCAAGTCCTTGCTCGTTTGCTATATCTAAAGCTTCTCTGCTTGAGATGATTCCATACTGCTCTCCATCATCTCCTAAACATCTAACTTCTCTAAACTTTATATCTTCATTTAACAATGTTTCATTCTTGCTATTTTTATTCAAAAATTACCCTCACTCATTTTTTCCTTTACAAACGAAAAGAAATCATCTTTACTTAAAGTTGCTTGCTCTTTTGCTCGTCTATCTCTTATAGAAATTAAGTTATCTTCAATTTCTTTATCTCCAATAATTGCAACAACTGGAACCTTCTGTTTTTCAGCGTTTCTAATTCTTTTGTTTAAACTATCATTTTTATCATAAATTTCGCAATCAATATCTAAAGCTAACAACTCTTGCATTAATTTTTTACAATAGCTCACATGAGTGTCACTAATTGGAACAAAAATAACTTGAGTTGGAGCTATAAAGAAAGGAAGTTCTCCTGCAAAATGCTCTGTTAAAATAGCGATAAATCTCTCAAACGAACCTAAAATTGCTCTGTGAATCATAACAGGTCGTATTTTTTGATTATTCTCATCTATATAATTTAAATCAAATCTCTCAGGTAGATTAAAATCTACTTGAATAGTTCCACATTGCCACTTTCTCTTAAGTGCATCAGTAATTTTAATATCGATTTTTGGACCATAAAAAGCTCCACCACCCTCATCAACTTCATAAGGTAAATCATTACCCTCGAGAGCTTCTATTAAGCCTTTTGTAGCTTTATCCCAAATATCATCATCACCGATAGCTTTAGCTGGTTTTGTTGCAATCATCATCTCATAATTGAAATCAAACTTCCTCATTATACTATCTATAAAAGAAACAACTTCTAAAACATTCTCTTTTATCTGCTCAGTAGTACAGAAAATATGAGCATCATCTTGAGTAAACTCTCTAACTCTTAATAATCCGTGAAGTACACCACTCTTTTCATGTCTATGTACAACACCATACTCAAAAAATTTAATTGGTAAATCTCTGTAACTTCTAACTGTGCTATCGTACATTTTTACATGCCCAACACAGTTCATTGGTTTTATTCCATATTCAGCATCATCGATATTTGTAAAGTACATATTCTCGCCATAGTTATCATAGTGACCACTAATTTTCCATAAATCTGATTTTAAAATCTCAGCTCCACGAACAGGCTCATATCCTCTTAATCTATGTGCTTTAAAAAGAGTTGATTCTAACTTACTTCTTAATCTTGCTCCAGCTGGAAGCCAAAGTGGAAGTCCAGAGCCTACATCTTCATCAAACATAAAAAGACCTAACTCATTTCCTAGTTTTCTATGGTCTCTCTTTTTTGCCTCTTCAAGCATTGCAATATACTCTTTTAAAGACTCTTTATCTGAAAATGTAACACCGTAGATTCTAGTTAACATCTCTTTTGTCTCATCGCCACCAAGATAGGCACCAGCTACTCTTGTTAATTTAAAATTTCTTAAATATCTAACATCTGGCAGGTGTGGACCTCTGCATAAATCTTCGAAACTATCTTGTTTATATATCGATACAGTATCTGATGGAATATTTTCTAAAACAGCAAGTTTTAACTCATCATTGCTAAATTTCTCTATTGCTTCTTGTTTTGTTATATTATATTTTTCTATTTTATATTTTTTTGAGACTAAAGACTTCATCTTTTTTTCGATTTTCTTTAAGTCCTCTTCGCCTATTTTGGTATCCACTTTAAAATCGTAATAAAAACCATCTTCAATAACAGGTCCTACAAAAAATTTAGCTTCAGGATATAAACTTTTTATAGCTTGTGCCATTAGATGCGCACAAGAGTGTCTTAAAAGATTAAGTGCTTCACTAGAGTTATCAAGAAATATCTCTTCTCCAGTCAAGTTTTGCTCTTTAGCAGTTTGAAAATCTACAATTTCATTATCAACTTTAAATGCGATGTGTTCCAAAATATACCTTATTTATTATTTTAGTTTATTTTAAAATGGTGGTCGTAACAAGATTTGAACTTGTGACCACTACCATGTCAAGGTAGCACTCTACCACTGAGTTATACGACCATAAATTTAAGAGAGGATTCTATCTAAAGAAAAGTTTATATTTTCTTAAAACAGAAATAAATCGATATTAATAAGAAGATTTCGAGGCATTGTATACTAATTTACTTTAACTTGTAATAAAAAGCTACCCATTTGTAATCAAAAAAGAGTATTTTACAAAGTTAAATATTTAAAAAAAGGCTTTTTTTTGCAAAACTTTTTAAAATTTAAAAATAGATATTTTAATATTAAAATAGTAGACAATTGATTAAGCACAATAAATTAATGAAAACAATTAATAAATTAAGCATTAAAACAAAAACTTTTTTGATTCCATCTTTTGGTTTTATATTTTTAATATCTATAATACTGCTCTCTTTCAATGCTTATGCCAACTTTGTAGAGAGTTTGAGAAAATTAAAAAATATAGACCAAAAAGTCTTTTATCTCTCAAAAGAGATTGAAAAAAATACTCAAAATGCTCATATATTTCTACTAAATACAGTAATTACAAAAAATGAGAATTTAGATGATATTCAAAGTGTTAGAGAATCGATAGAACAGGCATTAGATGATATAGATGTACTACTTCTTACTGCCAAAAACCTCAAAATCAGAAGATTAATGGAACTTCTAAATAGTCTCAAGTTAAAAATCAAAACTTTTTATAAAATTGGTAAAAATATAAATAAAGAGTTTGAGATAGAGTATACATATGGAATAGATGCCATATATGGTCTAAATAATATCCGAAAAACAATGCAGTTAGAATCTGATGAGCTAGTCTATCTAAGTAAAACTAGGTTAGAGCAAAGCACTAAAGAGTTAGAAGAGATAATAAGTATAAACAAACAGGTAATTTTAGTTGTTGGAATCTGTGGAGTTATTTTATCGTTTCTATTTGCCTATATTTTAATTAAAAGTATAAATAGAGCAATTAAAAAGTTAAAAGATGGAATATTTGAGTTTGTATCATATTTAGAAAAGACAAATAATGGACAATTAGAGGCTCTAACTTTTAAAAAACTCTCTATCGAGACAGATGATGAGACGGGAAAACTTACAAAATCATTTAATAAAATGGTCGATTCAATTGAGTATTTAAATAGTAATCAAAAAGAGATGCTTAAGAGATTAAAAGTTGTAAATAGCAAATTAACAGAGAGTATAGACTACGCTTCTATTATTCAAAACTCTATGCTACCTAAAAATCAATCTCTAAATAGATACTTTAAAGACTACTTTGTAATTTGGGAACCAAGAGATACAGTCGGAGGAGATTTATACTTTTTTGAAGAGGTAGAAGATGGGTGTTTATTATTTATTGTCGATTGTACAGGTCATGGAGTACCAGGGGCTTTTATGACAATGATTGTAGGAGGATTGATAAAGCATATAATAAATAGAGAAAACTCAAAAAATCCTGCTGAAATTTTAAAAAACTTAAATAAGATGGTTCAAACTTCATTAAATCAAGATAAAAGCGAAACTCTCTCAGATGATGGACTAGATGCTGGTATATGTTATATCAATACAAAAGATAAAAAATTAATATTCTCAGGTGCTAAAATTTCTCTTTTATATGTAAAAGATAGTAAAATAGAGATAGTAAAGCCTAGTAAGATGAGTTTAGGCTATAAAAAGAGTGATGTCAACTATGAATTTATAAACTCTACAGTGGATATAGAAAAAAATAGTAAATTCTACTTAAAAACAGACGGATTTACTGACCAAGTTGGAGGAGAGAGAGGTTTCTCTTTTGGAAATAGCAAGTTTAAAAGAGTTCTTTTAGAGCATTGTGATAAAAGCTTTGAGAAACAAAAGAGTATTTTAACTAAAAGCTTAGCATTTTATCAGAGAGACTTTGAGAGACGAGATGATATAACTATAGTTGGTTTTGAAGTCAAATAAGGATTATAAGTGTTAAATAATTTATATAATTTAAAAAATACCCTAGAGAAAGATGGAGTTATATTTAGTTTTAGTGGAGTTATTACTCAAGATATTTTAATTGCCCTTGGAAAAGAGCTTAAAAACACTGTAATGATTAAATCTAAACTATCAACAGCTACTAAAATATTCTCTATTTTTGTAGAACAGATGCAAAATATTACAAAATACTCTGATGAGAAAATATCAAAACATGAAAATGAGATAAGTTTTGGAATAGTAACAGTTGGATATAGTAAAAATGATAATAGTTACTATTTGATGTGTGGAAATATTATTGATAAGACAAAAACAAACTCTATCAGTGAGAAGTTAAACAGAATAAAAAATATGAATTCAGATGAGTTAAAAGAGTATTACAAAAAAAAGATAAAAGAGAATATGGATAAAGATGGAAAAAGTGCTGGTTTAGGTTTTATAGAGATGGCTAGAAAATCTCAAAAACTAGACTATATAATCACAAGTATCGATTCAAAAAACTCTTTTTTTACAATAAAAACTATAATTTAAAAGATAGGCTCAAAAGTGAAAGATTTAATTATAAAAGCTACAAAATCAACCCCCTATATCGAATTTTCTGCCAAAGAGCATAAAATGAGAATCAAAGGAGAATCCTATCCAGAGAATACTTATGAGTTTTATGAACCTATTTTTAGATGGTTAAATGAATATTTCTTAAAAATAGAGAGCAGTATAAATTTTTTTGAGTTTGAAATAATCTACTTCAATAGTTCAAGCTCAAAAGTATTTATGGATATATTCGATTTACTCGAGAGGTTTTGTGAAAGTGGCAAAAAAATAGTTGTAAATTGGCAATATGAGAGTGAAAATGAAAGCTCACTTGAATATGGAGAGGAGTTTGCTGAAGAGGTAAATATTTTAGATTTTAACTTAGTAGAGATATAGGTTTTAAAATCTAAAATAGGCTAATTTAAATAATTTGAGAAAATATTTTTTATAAGTTTTTCTATTAAAAAAAATTTAATTTTTTTTGGATATAATCCTTAGTCAACAACTTAACAATAAAAACAGACTTTAAAAAGGGGATTTTATGAAAAAATTACTATCTTTAGTAATCGCTATATTTTTAGGTTCAGCTCTATTATCAAGTAGTGCTTTTGCTGATGTTGCAAAGGGACAAAAACTCTATTTAAAATTCTTAAAAGGTAAAACAGGAATGAATGGTGCTAAATTTGCAGCACTTCACTCACAAGATGAGTGGGAAGAGATGTTTGAAGAGAGTGGATTTGAAGATGAATATGGTGCAAAATATGGTTTAGATAAATTTTTCGGTGGTGCTAAATGGGGAAAAATGAGAAGCCATGTTAAAGATTTCGTAATCGAATATGCAAATGATTCAGGAAATGTTCCATCTTGCTAATTTGTAAAAGTTAGGTATCTCCTAACTTTTTTTCTACTTATATAACTTCTGCTCTAAAAACCAATGAATCGCAAACATTAATCCAGGTGTTTTTACATAATTCTCATCTAAAACAAACTTTTTTATCTCTTTAATTGGTAAATAGACAAGCTCTATCATCTCATTCTCAATACCACCACCAGCACTTACAATATCTGATTCATTCACTTTTGCAAAAAAGAGACTCTGTCTAGCCCCAGCAAAACCAACTGAAGTGTGAAACGATGTGATTTTTTCGATTCTATCTAAATCAATATCATATCCACACTCCTCTAGTATCTCCTCTTTAGCAATCTCTTTAAGTGATTTATCTTTATCAACTATTCCAGCACAAAGCTCATAGGTAAAGCCATCTTCATTTTGCAAATAGATTGCAGGGCGAAACTGCTTTACTAAAATAAACTCATTTGAATCTTCTCTGTAAAGAAGTATCGCTACACTATCGTGAGCCTGAGTAATATCCCAAGTTTTAGCAATATTTTCTTGTTTATAGTGGATTCTTTGTAGTTTCAAATATTTTGATTCATCTAAATCTGTAACTTTTACATCTTCTATCTTATACATAAAAACTCTTTTTTAAACTTTTTTCAAAAAACAAGTCTTTAAAACAATTTTACCTTTTCCAATTTTACACTCAACTTCACTATCTTTATTAGTTAATCTAATATTTTTAATAGTTTCGCTTCTTTTAATTGTGATTGATGAGCCTTTCACTTTTAAATCTTTAATAACTCTAACGCTATCACCATCACTTAAAACTGCACCATTGCTATCTTTTACTTCCATAATTACCTCTTTATATTTTTATTTATAACAAAATCCAACTTGCTAAACCTAAAAAACTAAAAAAACCGACAATATCAGTAACTGTTGTTAAAAGGACAGTACTCCCAATTGCTGGGTCAATATTTAACTTTTTAAGAGTAAGTGGAATTATAGCACCAAAAAAACCAGCCGATAAAAGATTTATTACCATCGATATTGCAATAACAACACCTAATAGATAGTTTGAAAACCAAAAAAAGGCAATAAAACCTATAATAATAGCAAAAATTAATCCATTGGAGAGAGAGATTAAAAACTCTTTTTTCAGAGCTATTTTTGCATTTTCAAAATCTATCTCACCAAGTGCTAACTGTCTAACCATAATAGTTAGAGTCTGTGTTCCAGCATTTCCACCCATTGATGCAACTATCGGCATAAGTACAGCCAGTGCAACATATGAGCTAATTGTCTCATCGAATACTCCAATTACAATAGATGCTAAAATAGCTGTTAAGAGATTTAAAAAGAGCCAATAGGCTCTATTTTTCATACTCTCTTTTAAGCTCTCACCCTCAGCATCATCATTTACACCAGCTAAGTTATAAATCTGCTCTGTTGCACTCCCTTGGATAATATCATACATATCATCTGAAGTAATCCTACCTAAGAGTTTTCCATCATTATCAACAACAGGCACAACAGATAAATCATACTTTTCAAAAGTTTTAACAACATCTTCAATATCATCAATAGCATTTACTGTAATTGGAATATTAAACTCTTTATACTCAGCCAAAACCTCTTGAAAAGTTTTGGAAAATTTAAAAGTAATTAGCTCTTCTAAACTAATAGCTCCGATTAATTTGTTAAATTTATTTTTTACAAAAACTTGATGAACATTATCAAGTTTTCCAGTATTCTTCATCTTTCTAAGACGCCGTACAGCATCTTTAATTGTCTCATTGAGCATCGCATCAAAAAGCTCGATTTGCATAAATGCACCAGCTTGTTCCTCCGTATATTTACGAAGTAGCTCTATCTCAACTTTATCTTCATGATCTAAAGCGTTAAATACTTTTCTAGCTTTTACCTCATCAATCTCTTCTATTTCTTGATACAAATCTGTCGCATCATCAGTCTCAAGCTCTTTAATAGCAACTTTTAACTTTTCAGGCTCTAACTCTTCAAATACTAAATTTCTATCAGCATCTGGGAGTTCAATAATAACAGCTCCTAAAATATCATCTGGTAGATTATTTATATACTCAAAGAATTCATCCTCATCATATAGCTTTTTTCTCTTAAGTAGATTTGCTATATCAGAAGGGTGAAGGGAATTACCTGAGAGTTTGAGTTTCTCTAATGAGATATTTTCTATATCACTCAACTTCTACTCCTTTGGATTTTAATAAAAAAAATATTTTTATAATTTATATTGTGTAAGTATAACAAGGATTGAGACAAAATAACGAAAAGAGTCTAAAATAGAGTTGTTATTTTATCTCTTTTTGAATATTTGCTAAATAAATAGGATTTTTTATCTCTTGATGAGTAGGCAAAGAGCTACTAGCTATTGTATTCTCTATATAGTTTTTGTAACTTTTAGCATATTTAAAAAACTCTTCTCGCTCTTTATTTGCTAATTTTGTCACTTTCTTCTCTCGAACAGCTCGATTTGGATTTATAGGTTTTCTATTTTTATAGACACCAAAGTGCAGATGTGGGCCTGTACTCATTCCTGTAGAGCCGACATAACCAATCAATTGACCTTTTTTAACTCTTTTTCCCCTTTTAATACCTTTTCTGTACCCATTTAAGTGAGCATAGAGAGTCTTATACCCATTTGAGTGCTGAATTATTATGGTTTTGCCATAACCACCTTTATAACCTCTATATGTAACTTTTCCAGCACCAGAGGCTTTTACATAAGTCCCTTTTGGAGCAGCGTAATCGATTCCTAAATGGGCTCTATATTTTTTAAGTATTGGGTGGTATCTTTTGAGGGTAAACTTTGATGAGATTCGTCTATATTTAAGTGGTATTTGCAGTAGATAGCCATCAACAGCTACAGCTTTATCGTTATAGTATCTGCCATCTGTATATAAAAATAGATAGTTATCTTTTCGATTTGTCTCAAGCATAGAGGCTTCTATTTTAGGATCACTAAATAACTCACCCAACCTATACTTTTGAGTATAGATAATTGCTAACTTATCATTTTTTCTCAAATCTCTTCTAAAATCAACTGAGTTTCTATAGACAGAGAGCAACTCACTTGCTAGAGCTTTATTATCTGTAGCTTTTAAAATATCTTGATATGGAGAGCTGTTAATTGATAAAACTACCGATTCTTTTCGCTTCTCATACTCAATTGGAATAATATCTAACTTATAGCGTCTATCACTATCTTTAAAGATGTGAATTTGCATCTCTTCACTGATTGGAATCAATGCCTGTTTCAGATTTAAATTATCATCTTTAAAAATAAAATAGTCTTGATTTGCTTTAATCTCAGCTACTAACTCTTTATCTTCGATAGCTAAATTATAATAAAGTGCTAATGGCAGAGAGTGATTCTCTAAAAAGTTTAAAAATGTCAATCCATTTCCCCAAGATTGTTCCTCTAAATTGCTACCTTTTGAAACACACTCTAACTCTATATTTGATTTTTCTATATTTGCTTTTAATGTAGTTAAAAGAATAAAAACTGAAAATATTAATCTAAACACCCCTAGCTCCTTTAGGATTTTTTGAGTCTCTCTATTTCGTCTCTTAATCTAATAGCCTCTTCAAACTCTAAGTTTTTAGCACTCTCAATCATCTGTTTATTAAGCTCTTTAATTAAATCTTTTCGCTCTGTTTTTGAAATCGAAATTGTATCAGGTTTATCTTTAATCTCTAACTTATTACTCTCCTCTTTTAAATTCTCATCTAAAGCTCTTGTGACACTTGTTGGCGTGATATTATGTTTTTTATTAAATGCTTCTTGAATCTCTCTTCTCTCATCTGTTACATCGATAGCCCTTTGAATAGAGTTTGTAATCTTATCAGCAAATAAAATTACTCTAGCATCAACATTTCTAGCAGCTCTTCCAATTGTCTGAATTAGAGCTGTCTCGCTTCGTAAAAAACCCTCTTTATCTGCATCTAAAATTGCAACAAGTGAAACTTCTGGAATATCAAGCCCCTCTCTTAAGAGATTGATTCCTATCAAAACATCAATTTTGCCCTCTCTTAAGTCTCTAATAATTTGGTTTCTCTCTATTGCGTCAATATCTGAGTGCATATATTCACACTTTATTCCAAAACCTAAATAGTAATTATTAAGCTCTTCAGCCATTTTTTTAGTTAAAACAGTAATTAAAACTCTCTGATTCTTAGCTATAACCTCTTTTATCTCATCAAAAAGTGTGCCAACTTGGTCAGCTATTGGCTCAATAGTTATAGTTGGCTCTAACAACCCTGTAGGTCTAACAATCTGTTTTGCAATATTTTTAGATAAATTAAGCTCAAATTCACTAGGAGTTGCAGAGACAAAGAGATAAGCTGGAGCTTTATTTATAAACTCATCAAACTGAAGTGGTCTATTATCCAAAGCACTAGGGAGTCTAAAACCATACTCAACTAGAGACTCTTTTCGACTTCTATCACCTGCATACATTGCTCGAAATTGTGGAAGTGAAACATGAGATTCATCAACTATTACTAAATAATCCTCCCCTTTAGATTCAAAATAGTCTAGTAGTGAGTAGGGAGTATCACCCTCTTTTTTTCCACTTAAATACCTTGAGTAGTTCTCAACTCCTTTACAAGTTCCAACCTCAGCCAACATCTCTAAATCAAACTCTGTTTTAGTCTTTAATCGATTGTACTCTATCATCTTATTTTCCGATTTAAAAAACTCTAACCGTTTTTCTAAATCTATCTCTATCTCTTTTATTGCTCTCTTAACTACATCTTTTGAAGCGATAAACTGATTTGCTGCATAGATTGTAATCTCATCAAACTCTTTTACCTTTTTTCCCTCTAATACATCAAATAGATAAATAGTCTCAATCTCATCACCAAAAAACTCAACTCGAAGAGCCTCTCTCTCTAAATAGGCTAAATATATATCTACTACATCGCCATTTACACGAAAATTTCCTCTATCAAAAAACTTATCATCTCTGCTATATCCCATATCAATCAATCGAAGCATTAACTCTCGCTGATTTATCTCTTGATTTACCTCTAATATCTGAACCATTTTTTTATACTCTACTGGACTTCCAAGTCCATAGATAGCAGAGACACTAGCAATTACTATAACATCATCAAACTCAAGCAGACTTGCACTTGAGCTTACTCTAAGCCTCTCAAGCTCTTTATTTATAGAGCTATCCTTTTCGATATATAAATCTTGCCTAGCGATATAAGCCTCAGGCTGATAGTAGTCATAATAGCTGATAAAGTACTCTACATGATTGTTTGGAAAAAATGATTTAAACTCGCTATAGAGCTGTGCAGCTAGAGTTTTATTGTGAGTCATTATAAGAGTAGGCATTTTTGTCTTTTTTATAACATTTGCCATAGTGAAAGTTTTACCACTTCCAGTTACTCCTACTAAGGTTTGGTATCTATTTTTATTTGAGATTGAATCACAAAGAGATGAAATAGCTTCTTTTTGATCACCTGCTGGAGAGAAGTTAGATGATAGATTAAAATCGCTCACTCTTTACCTTTTTATTAAAAATTGATAAAATTATATCCAAAAGGAGTATATATGGAAAATATATCAATTACTGAAAAACTAAGCAATAAGATAGAATCGCTATTAACTAAATATAATGAGATTGTTGCAGATAATGCTAACCTTAGAGAAGAGATAGAGAATTTAAACGAAAACTTAGATAACACTAGAAATGAATTAACTACAACTAAAGCCCAAAATGAGGCAAAAGATAACACAATTAGAAAGCTTGAAGAGGAAGTTCAATTAAAAGAGTTAGAGATTGAAGATGTTTTAAGTAAGATTGAGCAAGTACTCGGATAAATACAACTGCAAAATAATTTTTTATTCTAAAAAAGGCTTTTCTTAGAGCCATTTTGCAAGTTTTAAAAGAAATTTAATGAAAAAAATAAGTGTCATAATAGAGAATAAAAAGTATGATATATCCCTTGATAATAGATTTTCAAAAGAGATAGAGAGAGAGATAATATCAAATTTTGATACAGATTCAAATAATGAATTAAAAACTTTGCTATCTGCTTACTTAAATAAGTGTTATGAGTATAACACTCTACTTGAGAGTGTAAAAGATATCTACGAAAAGATAAAAAAGAGTGATTGAGTATAAAAAGTTTAAATAGAATAACCTTTTTATTAAGTAATCTTCTTTATAATATATCTTTAAAAATAAAACTGGAGGTTTGGCATGAAAAAAGGTTTTACAATGATTGAGCTTATCTTTGTTATTGTTATTTTAGGTATTTTAGCAGCTGTCGCTCTACCTAAATTAGCAGCAACAAGAGATGATGCAAAACTAAGCTCACTAGTTGAGAGTATCTCAAATATTAAAAAATCTGTTCCCTCTTATGCGTTAGCTGTTGGTACAACTTTTAACTTAAGAGATGCAGCTGATTGGTCAGGTTGGACTGAAATAAACACAAGTTCTTTTTCATATGGAGATGTAGTAATAGTTAGTAAAGAAAATTTAGCTAGTGGTGAGGGAATGTTATATTTTGATTTTAATGGTACAACAGGAAGTTTTGCTAAAACAAATGAGGATAATATTAAAAAACTACTTGGTATACCAACTACACCTAATTTTGCTATTAATCAAAATGAGATGAATGTCTCTCTTGGTGGAGTATCTAAAATTAGTTGGTAAAAATGAAAAAAGCTTTTAACTCAATCCAAGCAGTAAGTATTATTGTAATAGTTGGTGTTTTAATAGCTGTTTTTGTCCCTAGGGCTGAGAATCTTTTTAGAGATTCTGAAGCTCTAGCTATCAAAAACTCTATAAATACAATAGCTCAAAATGCTTATGGAAACTATATGATTAAAAATGAGCTAAATATCACAAAAGCTTTAGCAGATAATGAGATAAAAACATTTGAGATAACATCAATAACTCTAAATGCTCTTCAGATGAATAAAGCTAAACATACAGATATTTTTATCAAAACAAAAGTCATAGATGAGAGATTTCATATTTTAGTAAAAATCTACTCACTTGAGAGTGATTTTTTAAAACTACTCTCTAAAACGCTAGGCGAAGAGATAGATATTGATGATAACAATATCTCAAGTATCACTTACAAAAAAGAGTTTGAAATAAGGACAACAAAAAAATGGTAAATAGAAAAGCTTTTACAATGATAGAGATAATTTTTGTTATTGTAGTGCTAGGTATTTTAGCTGGTATTGCAATACCAAAAATGAGTGCAACAAGAGATGATGCATTTATTGCTAAAGCTAAAGCTACAATCGCATCAGTTAAGAGTGGAATCGCAACTACAAGAGGTGCTAATATGTTAGCTGGTAATTTTAAATACCCAGATGATTTAAATGCATCAGCAACAGCTTCAACTCTATTTGGTGCTGTTTTACAAGATGGAGTTATTCCTAGCAGTACAAACGGTTGGACTCATGTAGTAAATAGTAATGCTCAACTTGAAAATTTTAGATTTAATATAAACTCTGTAACAGTAGCTACATTTGAGTATAATAATTCAAGTGGAGGCTTTAATTGTGTTTCAGGAACAGGAACTTACTGCGTAGATTTAACTAAGTGATTTTTTACCTCATCGCAATTCTCGATTCTCCTCTCTCTCTCACATACTGCTCTAATTCAAAAATAGATATTGGTTCGCTTGTAAAGGTAAAAGTTAGAAATTATATAAAAGATGGCGTTATTTTAAAAGAGGTAGAAAAACCAACTTTTAAAGCGATAGAGATAGATGAGGTGAGTGATTTTTATCTACCACAAAACTATCTGAAAATAGCAGAATTCATTTCAAAATATTACTTTTGTGAAATTGGCTTTGCACTCAAAATATTTAACTTTTTTAAAAAGAATCAAATCTATATAGATGAAAAAATAGAGACTGCTATTAAACTCTCAAATGAACAACAAAAAGCTTTTGATTTTATCTCTAAAAACTCTACTTCACTTCTATTTGGTGATACTGGAAGTGGAAAGACAGAGATATATATCAAAAAGATAGAGGAGATGATAAATCAAAACCAAAGCTCAATTTTATTGATGCCAGAGATTAGTTTAACTCCACAGATAGAGAAGCGATTAAAAGAGCATTTTGGCGAATTAGTAGCGATTTGGCACTCAAAAGTTACAAAAAAATCTAAAGAGAAGATATTAAATAGAATCTATAAAGGGGAGGTAAAAATAGTAGCTGGTGCTAGGTCTAGCCTCTTTTTGCCACTTCTAAATTTAGGATTGATAATCGTAGATGAGGAGCATGATGATTCGTATAAGTCAAATCAAAAACCTAGAATCAATGCTCGAGATTTGGCTATCTATTTTGCAAAAGCTCTAAATATAAAAGCTATATTAGGAAGTGCCACACCAAATTTGACAAGTTATCAAAAGTTTCCAACTTTTAGACTAAAAGGGCAGTATTTTAAATCTAAAAAAGATGTTTTTTTTGAAAATTCAGAGATAAATATAAGTGATTTTATCCTAAATCAGATAGATTTAACACTTAGAGAGAACTCTCAAATAATTATTTTTCTACCAACTAGAGCAAATTTTAAATACCTCTTTTGTGAGAGTTGTCAAAGCAATATAAAGTGTCCAAACTGCTCCGTTGGATTGAGTCTACATAAGAGTAAAAATGCTCTTGTCTGTCATTACTGTAATTATTCTTCTATTATTAGCCAAGAGTGTCCAACTTGCAATAGTGAGCTTAGTGCAAATAGAATGGGAACTAGTGAAGTGGTTGAGATTTTAAAAGAGCATTTTCCAGAAAATATAATCAAAAAATTTGATAGAGATGAGATTAAGAGTGAGAGAGATTTGAGAAAACGGTTAAGTGATTTTAACTCTGGTGAGATTGATATTTTAGTCGGAACACAGATGTTATCAAAAGGTCACGATTACCATAGAGTAAATTTGGCTGTAATTTTAGGAATCGATTCGATTCTCTCTATGAGTGATTTTCGCTCAAGTGAAAAAGCACTAGCCCTTATTACTCAAATAGCTGGTAGAAGTGGGCGAAAACGAGATGGAAAAGTGATAATTCAGACTCAAGATAGCCACTTTTTCAAATCGTATATAGGTAAATATGAGCAGTTTTTAAAAGATGAAACACCTCTTAGAGAGAATCTCTATCCGCCATTTACAAAATTAATTAGAGTTCTATTTAGCCATAAAGATAAAAAAAAGGCGTTTGAGCAGATGAATCTAATGGTGCAAAATCTGCAAAAATTTCCTGATATTGAGATAGTTGGATTTAAAGAGGCAGAGATAGAAAAAATTGCAAATAAGTATAGATATAATATTTTACTAAGAGGGAATAATATAAACTCTCTTATAAATTCGGCGATAAAATCAAAAACAAAATATTGTGAAATTGACATAGACCCTATTAGTTTTAGTTAGGATTATATATGAAAAGAGTAGAGACAAAAAAGATATTTGTAGGTGATGTTGCAGTTGGTGGAGATGCCCCGATAACAGTGCAATCGATGACATTTAGCAAAACAAAAGATGCAAAAGCTACGATTGAGCAGATAAATAGATTAACTCTAAGTGGTTGTGATATTGTTCGTGCCTCTGTGCCTGATATGGAGAGTGCCAACGCTCTAAAAGAGATAAAAGAGAACACCTCTATTCCAATAATTGCAGATATTCACTTTAATTATAAGTTAGCAATAGAATCTAGTAAATATGTAGATGGAATCCGAATAAATCCCGGGAATATTGGTGATAAAAATCGTGTAAAAGAGGTTGTAAAAGCTTGTAAAGAGCGAAATTTACCGATTAGAATCGGGGTAAATGCTGGAAGCCTAGAGAAGCAGTTTGAAACTAAATATGGAAAAACTCCAAAAGCGATGATTGAATCGGCTCTTTATAATATTAAATATTTAGAGGATTTAGACTTTAGAGAGATTAAAATATCTCTAAAAGCGAGTGATGTTCTGCGAACTGTGGAGGCTTATAAAATGCTTCGACCTCTGGTTGAGTATCCATTTCACTTAGGTGTAACAGAGGCTGGAGACCTATTTAAATCAAGCATTCAATCATCAATTGCTTTAGGCTCACTCTTGCTTGATGGAATCGGTGATACTTTAAGAGTCTCAATCACAGGTGAGCTTGAGAAAGAGATAGAGGTTGGCAAAGAGATTTTGAAATCTCTAGGGCTTAAAAAAGAGGGGTTAAATATTATCTCTTGTCCAACTTGTGCAAGATTGGAGGCAGATTTAATAACAGCTCTAAATGATATAAAAGCAAAAACTAAACATATAAAAACCCCTCTAAATGTCTCTGTTATGGGTTGTGTTGTAAATGCTATTGGTGAGGCGAAAGAGGCTGATGTTGCAATCGCTTATGGAAAAGGGAGAGGACAGATTATTAAAAAGGGTGAGCTTATAGCAACTCTGCCTGAGAAGGATTTAGTCCAGCGATTCTTAGATGAGTTAGATATTGAGATAAAAAAGGCTGAATTTAAATAACTTCCCACCACTTCTCTTTTGGAAGATTGTTAAAAGTTACAGCCTCTCCAATTTTTGGAGTGATTAACTCTATCTGATTCTCTTTTGCCAATTTTGAGATAATAGATATTGGTTCACTCCAACTATGCAGAGCTAAATCAAACTTTGCCCAGTGGATTGGAATCATATATTTTCCTTTTAAATCTAAGTGAGCCTTAATGCTCTGCTCTGGAAACATATGCATATCTGCCCAAGCTTCGTTATAAGCACCCGATTCAATTAATGTAAAATCAAACCCTCCATATCTTCTACCAATCTCTTTAAATCCATCAAAATAGCCACTATCTCCACTAAAAAAGATAGAGTATTTACTATTTTTTATAACATATGACCCCCAAAGAGTCCTATCTCTATCACTTAAACCTCTACTTGAGAAGTGTTTTGTTGGAGTAAAAACTATATCGATTCCATCAAAACAGAGATTCTCATACCAATTAAGCTCACTTATTTTCTGCTCATCTACACCCCATTTAACTAGAGTCTTTTTAACTCCTAAAGGCGTAATAAAATACTCTGTTTTATCTTTTAATGCTTTGATCGTCTTTTTATCTAAATGGTCATAGTGGTTATGTGAAATTAGAATCAAATCTACAAAATCGAAATCTTTAGCATCAATTGGCTCATTTGAGTACTTTTTTGGTCCAGCAAAAGCGACAGGTGATGCCCTATCGCTCAACATTGGGTCAGTTAATATCACTTTTGAATCCAAAACAATTAAGTTACTAGAGTGTCCTAGCCATCTAATTGATATGTTCGAATCTGATTTATAAAAATCTGATTTCACTTTACAGATGGGAATCTCACTTTTTGGTAATCTCTTTTTAGAATCTTTATAAAATTTAAACATCGATTTTATCATCGGTTTGGCTCTCATAGGCTCTACTTTAGCTAAGTTTTCAAATTTTTTATTATAAAAACTATACTCTTTTTGAAACTCATCTCTATCTGTATCTAAAATCTCTTTTGTTAACAAAAATACTCCTAAAAAAATGGCGAATATAGTTAAAAATAGTGTTTTCATCTATCTATTTAAAACTTTAATTAAATCTATATTTTCAATATCAAAATCACTATAATTGATATTTTTAACCTCTCTTAACTCTAAATATTTCCATATCTCAATATTTGAATCTAAATCATCTCTCTTAAAGAGTAATTTTTTGAAACTCTCTATATCTATATTTGATAATTTTTTTTCTAAATTTTTGAGTTCAGATTCTAACTCTAACTCAAAAAACTCTAAAATATCTATCTTTTCAACATTTAAAAATGTATGTACTTGAAATATCAATTTTAATTTTTCCACAAAACCCTCTTTAGTGATTGACTAATCGCTCAATATACGAATAAAATTTTTTTAAATTTTGATTCCTTTCCAAAATATCTCAAAAGCTTCCGATATAAATCTATCTTTTTTTAAATCTGGATTCTCAATCAGGTAATTTATTGTAGCAACTCCACATGAGCCAAAAATGCTTGAGAGAAAATCTATCGGCAAATCTTTAATAAGTCCCTCATCTATCCCTCTTTGATAAATTGAGTTAAAATTTGAGCAGTTTGATGCAACTTGCTCTTTTGTTGTCTCAGTAATATAGGCTGAATTACTATATTGTATTACAAATTTAAACTTTATTGGCTCTTTTAATGCCCATTTTCCCCAAGTTCGAAAGACTATTTTCAAATTTTGATAGACACTCTTTTCTAAATCGATAGCTATTTGAATCTTTTTCAAAATCTCCTCTTTTGCCTCTAAATAGATAGTATCTATAAGCTCCTCTTTTGTCTTAAAAAATGTAAATAGTGTGCCTGTTGCAACCCCTGCATTCTTAGAAATTTTTGCTGTTGTAGTGTTATGAAAGCCCTCTTTTGCAAAAAGCTCATAGGCTGATTTGACAACTGCATCTCTTTTACTCATATTACACCTTTTTATAACTGACTGATTACTCAAAATAATATCTAAAAAATATTTAAAAATCAAATTAAAAGTAATTAATCACACCTAAAAAAATTGATTTTTCTGTATAATTTTTTTAAAAAAGGCTATTTTATGATTTTAAGTATAGAGAGTAGTTGTGATGATAGCTCTATTGCAGTTACAGAGATAAAAAGTAAAAAACTAATTTTTCATAAAAAAATATCACAAGATGAACACTCACAATATGGAGGAGTTGTCCCAGAGTTAGCCTCTAGGTTACACGCTGTTACACTTCCTAAAATACTACAAGAGACAAAAGAGTATTTTGATAAATTAAAAGCGATAGCTGTAACAAATGAACCTGGACTTAGTGTAACTCTGCTAGAGGGCGTTATGATGGCAAAAGCTCTTAGCCTTAGTTTAGATTTACCTTTAATTGGAGTAAATCATTTAAAAGGACATATCTACTCACTCTTTATTGAAAAAAATGATATTTTTCCTCTGACAATTTTGCTAGTCTCAGGTGGTCATACACAGATTATCGAAGCTAAGAATTTTGATGAGATGAATCTATTAGCCTCTACTTTAGATGATAGTTTTGGAGAGAGTTTTGATAAAGTGGCAAAGATGTTAAATCTAGGCTACCCCGGTGGTCCAATAGTTGAAAAATTAGCAAAAAATGGTGATGAGAATGCAGTAAAACTCCCGATTCCTCTAATAAATTCAAAAGAGTTAGCTTTTAGTTTCTCAGGGCTTAAAAATGCAACTAGATTGGAGATAGAGAAAGAAGCACTAACAAAGAAAAGAGTTGCTGATATTTGTGCATCTTTTCAATCAACTGCAACAAAACATCTACTGCATAAACTCAAAAAAGTATTTAGAGAGAGAGATGTAAAGAATTTTGCAATTGTTGGTGGTGCTAGTGCCAACGGATACTTAAGAGAGAAAATCGAACAACTCTGCATAAAAAATAGAGCAGAACTGTTACTTAGTGAAATAGAGTTTTGCTCAGATAACTCTGCAATGGTTGGTAGATGTGCCGTTGAGCAGTATAAAAAGGGAGATTTTACAGATATAGAGAATTTAAAAGTAAATTCAAAATTTAAAGAGTTTTGATGATATAATTAACGAAAAGGATTAACTATGACAAAATTTATTGAAATTGGAAGTCAATATATAAATATCGATAACATAACGCATTTCGATGCAAAAGTGATGGTTAAAAATAGTATTAGACATGAGATTTTTGAAGAGGATTTACATAGCTATGTCAATAAAGAAAACTTCATAGTTCAAGGCTACTTTGTGCATGTTTATTTCTCTGGTGAGCCTGTGAAAGATTTAAAACTCTCATTTAACAATAAAAGCGAGATAAATAGCTTCATATCAAGAGTTTTAAATAGTTAAATGGTATAAATTTTGCTTTATCTCTTATAATATACTATCAGGAGATAAAGATGAGAGAAGATGTAAAAAACTTAGACAAGATGAGAAAAACTCTAGCTAGAAAAGTTGCTATATTTCAAGCTATGAATATGACTTCTACTAAATCTTTGGAGGAGCTAATGATAGAGAGTGATGATTTCACTACTGAAGAGTTTGATTTTCTTTTTAATCAAAAGACAAATGCCCTAATTGAGTTAAGTGAAACTCAACATTTAAGTTGCGTACTTGCTTAATGAGACATACTTTTATCTCAATTGCATTGGCAACTTATCTATTCTCAAATCAAGTCTCAATAGAGGAAATTGATAAATCTAACTTAAAGCTTAGCCTATCTGGCTATAAAGAGACTCTATTAAGTCTCTCTAGAGAGTTTGTAGATTTAGAGAAAAAAGAGCTTAAAAATAGAAAAAAGATAGAGACTCTAATTGAAAAAATGGTTTTACAAAATAGAAAGATTGCAAAACTTACTCTAATGCTTAGAAAACAGTCCAATATTTTAAGCAACCTTGAAAAGAATCTTGATGAAAAAGCCCAAGAGAGTTATTCTCAAAATGTATCTAAACAGAAAAATATAAAAAGTGAAATTTTCACAACAGAAGAGAGAGTTAAAAAGTTCAAACCTAGCACATTTAAGTTAGATGAAGACTCAAGCCTTTTTGATAAACCAAACGGTATCACTATAACAAAATGGCAAGAGGGCAAGAGATTTACAGCTTATGAAGAGAGTAATAACTTTATAAAAATAAGTGGCGAAATCGGTAAAAGTGGCTGGAAAAAGGTAAACAAGCCTCTCTGGATAAAAAAAGAGACTATCTCGAAAAAATAGAAAGAATCTTCAAATCTAAAAAATAGAGCTTTAATATCAAAAAGCTCTACTAAATAATTACTACTTTTATAATTTGATAAAATAATATAAAGCCCTCTTTTGTTATAATTTGCAAAAACTCCAAAAGGTAGATAATGGGACAAACTATCACAGAAAAAATATTTTCTCACAAAGTAGGAAGAGAGTTAAAAGCTGGAGAGATTATCAGATGTGATGTAGATATGGTAATTGGAAATGATATTACAACGCCAATCTCTATTAAAGCATTCAAAGAGAGTGGTGCTAAAGCTTTAGCAAAACCTGATAACTTCTCAATTGTACTTGACCACTTCATTCCAGCTAAAGATATAGCTAGTGCAAATCAAGCAAAAATAAGTCGTGAATTTGCTAAAGAGCATGATTTAAAAAACTTTTTTGATGAAAAAGATATGGGAATCGAACACGCTTTAATGCCAGAGAAGGGGCTTGTAATTCCAGGTGATGTAATTATTGGTGCTGATAGTCACACATGTACTCACGGAGCTTTAGGAGCATTCTCTACTGGTATGGGTTCAACTGATTTAGCTTTTGCTATGATTACAGGAACTAGTTGGTTTAAAGTGCCTGAATCTATAAAAGTTATCTTCAAAGGCAAACCTGCAAAAGCTATTAGTGGAAAAGATTTAATTTTAGAAGTTATTAGATTAATTGGTGTTGATGGTGCTTTATATAGAACACTAGAGTTTACAGGTGAAGCGATTAGCCACTTATCGATGGACGATAGATTCTCACTTTGTAATATGGCAATCGAAGCTGGTGCAAAAAATGGAATAGTTGCAGTTGATGATGTAACAAGAGAGTTTTTAGATTCAAGAGATAGCTTAAGAGAAGAGCCAGTAATTTTTGAATCTGATGCAGATGCTCAGTATGTTCAAACTATCGAAATTGATACAGCAACTCTTGAGCCTGTAATTGCTTACCCATTTTTACCATCAAATGGACACTCAATGAGCCAAGCTGTAAAAGATGATATTAAAATCGACCAAGCTTTTATTGGAAGCTGTACAAATGGAAGATTATCAGATTTTAAAATCGCTGCAGAGATACTAGAGGGTAAAAAAGTTCATAGAGATATTAGATTAATCGTAACTCCAGGGACACAGAGAATCTTAAGAGAGGCTACAAAATTAGGATATATTGATATTTTAGTTGATGCTGGTGCAGTTGTATCTAATCCAACTTGTGGGGCTTGTCTTGGTGGATATATGGGAATCTTAGGTGATGATGAAGTTTGTGTATCAACTACAAATAGAAACTTTGTAGGACGAATGGGTGCTAGAAGCTCTAAAGTATATTTAGCTAGTACTGCAGTTGTAGCAAAAAGTGCAATTGAGGGAAAAATAGCAGACCCTAGATAAAAAATAAAATCGGGTTTTTCCCGATATTTAAATAGTAATCAAAACAAAACTAAAAGCTAGAGTTAAAACAAGTGGAGTGAAAAACTTAGTATCATAATATGCAAACTTACTGTCCTTGATTCTCTTAAAAAGTCCTACATACTTAAAATCACCTATTGCTCGAAGTAGAAAAACACCTGCAATTATATACCCGATATTTAAATACTCAAAATTTGCTAACTTAAACCCTATCACTATCGCTAATATTGCAATAGATAAAAATATAACAGCTACAATTAAAGTTGTTAAGACATTAGGCTTAAATAGAGCTTCATCTTGCTCATCTTTAGGAATAGCAAAATCGATATATCTTCTGCCTCCAAATGCCCAATAAAAGTGCACAGCACTAACACTACTCATAATAAAGAAAATTATAACGGCTAACATGCTCACCTCCTTTTATATATAGTAAAGTCGATTTTTCAAATTTACAAAGAAATAGTATTAAAATTAATGTAAATAGAAAATAAATTATAGATATATTAGCATTTTAGAGTTACTTTTTTGTAAAGAGAGAGAGCTAAAAGATAGAGAGTATAGTTTCAAAGTTTTAACTTTAAAACTATCTATCTAAGCTAGATTTAAATATTAATCTATGACTTCAACTTCATAAGTAAAAAATTCTGGCTTATCATCGCCCTCAAATAGAGATACATCTTTTACCTCTATATTTGCTTTTACAAGTAGATGGGCTAAAAAAGTCTCCTCATCTGGAAGCTCATTCCAAACTTGGGGTAAAAATGTAGCTCTTTTACCATTAAAAGAGACAATAACGCCATGAATAAATGACCTTAGTTTTGATTTTAAATCTTTAAAACTATCATAAATAACCTCTTCAGGAATACTCAAAAGTGAAAGCTCTACCTCAACCTTTTCAAACTCCTCTTTAGTAAGTGGCTCAAATCTATTATCAGAAAACGCACTAGATTTTGCATTTGAGACTAAATCATCAAAAAAACTTTTAGTTGGTACAATTGAGCCTATACAGCCTCTTAATTTTCCATCTAACTTAAGAGTCACAAAACAGGCTTTTGGCTCAAGAAGTTCAGGGTTCTCTTTTACAACACTCTCTTTATCTATCAAAGTTTTACTCTCTAACTCCTCTTGTATAGATAGCTTTGCTAAATCTATATATTCCATATTAAAACTCCTTCTATTAATCAAATAAAAAAGAGTATAGAATTAAAGTAAAAAAGTAAATTAAAATTTAATACTTTTAGCTTTTTTTATAATTTAAAAAGAGATAGAGACTCTTTTTATACTCATATTTTAATTTTAAAGATAAATTTCAATATAATACTTACTATTAAATTTTAGGAGAAACAATTGAGAAAGATTCTATTTACTATCTTATTAGCTCTAAATATTTTTGCTAGTAGCGTTGTATTTGAGACAACAAGCGGAAAGATTGAGTTTGAACTTCTACCAGAGATAGCTCCAAAAGCTGTTGAGAATTTTACAAAGCTGGTTGAAAAGGGTTACTACAACGGTATAATTTTTCACAGAGTTATCAAAAGGTTTATGATTCAAGGTGGTGACCCAACAGGAACTGGAAGAGGTGGAGAATCTATCTGGGGTAAAAAATTCGAAGATGAGTTTAAACCAAATGTTATTTTTGATAAACCATATATTTTAGCAATGGCAAATGCTGGAAGAAATACAAATGGTTCGCAATTTTTCATAACAACAGTTCCAACACCTTGGTTAAATGGTAAACATACAATTTTTGGAAAAGTTATAGATGGATTTGATACAGTAAAAAAGATAGAAAATATAAAAACTAGTAGAAGCAGACCAGTAGTTGAGCAGAAAATCATTAAGGCTTATATCAAAGCAGAAACAAAAATCGAAGCTAAAAAAGTAGAAAAAGAGAGTAAATAGTCTCTCCTTTTTCTATAAAAAACCTAAAAACTCTATTTTATCTCAGTCAAAATTTTTTCAAACTCCACTTCACTAATATCATTTTTTTCACTTTTAATATATATACTTATAAAGTAGATATTCTTATCTTTATCCACATGATAGATAATGCTTCTGCAATTCTCATTAATATTTTTTGATAAATTGGCTAAACGAACCTCATAACAGCTATTACTCAAAGGAATACCCAGCCTTGGATTCTCTATAAGTTCATAATAGAAAAAATATATATCTGTTACTATCTCTGGGTATCTATCTTTTAAATAATAGATATCTTTTTTGAATCTATCAGTAGTATTAACTCTCATTCTCAAGCCTTTTTAAAAAAGTTAAAAACTCCTCCCCTATATCTCTCTTTCCATCTTTTACTGAATTAATCTCCTCAACAGCCTCTTTTATTCCCTCTAAAATCTCATCTCTATTTCTCTCTTGATAATGCTCAACTATCTCTACACTAGGAATATTCTTTATTTTATCAATGAAATTATTATAATTTTTATTATTTACATTTATTTTTAAGCTATGCATTTCACTCTCCTATAAACCACTATCTTAGCAAATAATAGTTAAAACTATAACTTTGTTATATTTAATTTTAATATTTTTACAATTTTTATTACTATTGTAACTCTATTTAGTAATCGTTATGGAAAATATAGATTTTAGATAGTTTTTTCGATTTCATTTAATCTGATTCATCTAGAATATCTCTAAGAAAAAAATTGACCCCCTATTTATCTACTTTACTAAATTATAAAGATAAAATAATTATAAAAATATTTTTTAAAAAAGGCTCAAATATGGATAAATTTTTAGCCCTTAGAGCAAGTGCTGGAAGTGGAAAAACATTTAATTTAGTTGTTCGATACATCACTCTTTTATTCTCTGGTGCAAAACCTAATGAGATTTTGACACTTACATTTACAAATAAAAGTGCTAATGAGATGAAAATGAGAATCTTTGATGTTGTTAAAAATCTAGCAAAAGATGAGCAGAAGTATCAAAACTATCTAAATGAGATAGCTAAAAATTTAAAAATCTCAAAAGAGCAGATTTTAGCAAAACAAAACAGTGTAAAGTTGGAGTTTTTACAAAGCCAATTAAATATTTTAACAATCGATAAATTTTTGAATAAGATTCTGCGTAACTTCTGCTGGTATGCAAATACGAGTTTAGATTTTGAGATAAAAGCTGATAAAAAAGATTCAATCAAAAGTGAATTTTTAAAAAATCTTGATGAGTCTCTATTTGAGAATCTAATAGAGTTTCTACTTTTAAATCACATGAATTTAAACTCTATCTTTGATATACTATATAGATTTTACTCTAAAGAGAGTGAATTTAATTCAGAGATAGATTTTCAGATAGATTTTGATTTAGAGGCTTTAGAGATTGAGATTTTAAACGCTTTAGAGCCGATAAAGAATCACTATCTAAACTCAAAAGAGGCATCAAGCAGAGCTAAAAAGGCTGTTGAGTTTTCTAATATTAAAGAGCTTTTTAATGTTGGTAAAACTTGGCTAAGCAAAGATTATTTAGAAGATTATAGCTATTTCAAAAAAAAATCTATCTACGATTCAAGCCTTGAATCAAACCTACAAGAGGGAAAAGAGCTTTTAAGTAGATACTTTTCTATAAAAGAGCAGATATCAATAGAGAAACTTTTTAAAATCTATAACCATTTCAAAAATACTCGAGCAAAATATAAAAAATCGAAAAATGAGCTTAGTTTTGATGATATTACAAACCTTGTCTACTCACTTCTCTCAAAAATAGAGAATGAATTTTTATACTTTAGATTAGATTCAAAAATTTCACATATTTTAATCGATGAGTTTCAAGATACAAGTATTTCACAATTTAAAATTTTTGAACCTTTAATTGGTGAGATGCTCTCAAGCGATAAGACATTTTTCTATGTTGGAGATACAAAACAGTCAATTTATAGATTTCGTGGCTCAAAACAGGAGCTTTTTAACCACTTAATAACTCTTGGTGCAGATTCTAAAACTCTAAATATAAACTACAGAAGTAAGAGTAAAATTGTAGAGTTTGTAAATGAGATATTTTTAAAAGATAGAGTAAAAACTGTAATCGGTTATGAAAAACAGAACTCAAACGATAGTGAAAATAGAGGCTTTATCAGAGTTATAAAAGATGATGAAGTTTTAGAAAATCTAAAAGAGCAAGTTGAGTTTTTAAAATCAAAAAATATAGATGATAATGATATTGCAATTTTAACTTTTAAAAACAGTGATGTATTAAAAATAAAAAGCTTTTTAGATGAGCATTTTGAAAACCTGAAAACTCAAACAGATACTAGTTCACTTTTGATAAATCAGCAAAGCCCAAAAGCGATTATAAATCTACTAAAGTATCTCTACTTTAAAGATGAAATATATAGAAGTAACTTTTTAACTCTAATAGAGAGAGAACCATTTTCTAAACTCGATTTAGATGGAAAATATAATCTACTTCTACCAGTGACGACACTAATTAAAAATATAAGTGACGATTTTCATATTTTTGATGAGCATATTTTAAAATTAATCGAAACATCATTTCAATTTAAAAATTTAACAGAGTTTATCTACGAAATCGACCATTTAGATACTTCAATAGATTCAAACAAGAATCGAGGAATCAAAATCATGACTATTCACAAATCAAAAGGGTTAGAGTTTAAGCATTTGATAGTTATTGATAGATTAAGTGGAGCAAACAAGAGTACATCTCCTATCTTATTTGATTACGAAGATATAAATTTAAGTGATATAAAATATAAAATGAAACTTCGTGAAGCTTTTGATAAAAAGTATAAAAATGCACTTAAAAAAGAGGAGAGAGAGGTTTTGATAGATAGATTAAATACTCTCTATGTGGCTCTAACAAGGGCAGAAGATTCACTCTTTTTACTTATAAAAGATGATAAAAATAGTGAATTTAATACTTTAGATATAACTCCTTTAGAGATTGGAGAGCTTGAAAGCTCTGACGAGAAAACTACTTTAGAATCTACTGAGCCGCTGGAGTTAAAAATAAGAGATTATGGAAGACAGAGCGATTTGATAGATGAGGGAGAGGAGTATAAAGCAAACGATTTAGAGGCTATTCTATTTGGAAATGCAACTCACTTTATGCTAGAGCATCTATATAGTTTTGATGAATCTGCACTAATCGATGCTAAAGAGAAGACAAATAATAGATATGGAATCTATTTAAATGAAAAGATAGATTCGATTTACGAAATAGTTTTAAATCTTTTGAAAACAGAAGAGTTTCAAAAACTAACAGAGGGAGAGATTTACAAAGAGACTCCTATAAGCTTTGATGGAAAACTGCAATATATCGACTTAATGGTTGAGTTTGAAGATAAAATTTATATAATAGATTATAAAACATCAAAAGAGAGCTATAAAAGCTATCGTAAACAGATAGAAAACTACAAAAAAGCTATAAAAACTATAAAGCAAAAAGAGACTTTTGGTTATCTCTGTTTTATAAATAGTGAAAATATAAAAATAGAGAGAGTTTAGGGTTTTATTTTTAAATCTTGGAACTAACTAGATAAAATAAATAGTAATTATTTTAAATATAAAAATTAGAGATATTACTCTAATTTTATAAAATTTTCCTCACCAAACATACTTTTTACATTTTTAATAGCTTCATTTCCTAATTTATCAAGACAAAGAACTACTAAATTCTCTTTTGCTCTTGAACAAGATACATAAAACAGATTTTTTGTTCTATTATAAACACTATTATCATTCATATCTGAATTATCTAAATTTTTAAAATATTTGTCAAAGTTATATTTATTCCATTTATGTTTTTCTAATACAACTAGTACATTATCAAATTCTTTACCTTTTGTTCCATGTTTTGTTGAATATGGTGTATTTTCCATCTGTACTTTATAACAGTTTATAAACTCTTTATACTCTATTTTCATCAACTTTTCCAAAAATTCTTTTTTATTTTCATTTAAATCAAACTCTTTCATTTTTTCTCTTTTTCTCAAAAGCTTTTCATCAAATATTAATGTAATTACCTCTCCAATAGTTAAATTTTCTCTTTCATTTTTTAATTTATCTAAAATATCTTTAAGAGTTTTTTTATCATCTAATGTTTGTAATTTAAAATCATTATTATCTTTTAGTTTTTTCAACAACTCTTGAATTTTACTATTTTTGTACAAATCTATAATATTTTCAATATCAAATAAGAAATCTGTATATGCACATCTCCCTCTTTGATTTTTATTTTTAGTTAAATAGTCTTCATTACTATGTTCACTATATAACTCAATTAGTTTTAAATAGTTATTTCTTTTTGCAATTAGCTTATGAGTCAAATATAAAACTTTAAATTCACTATCTTTTATATTCCAACTATATTTATCTCTTAAAGTATTTTCTTCAAAGCTATCTAAATTAAAATCACTATCTTCTTTATAATAAAATTTATAACTTCCCTCTATTTCACTATTTTTAGCACTTGGTTTTTGTGTTATATCATTACGAATTTTATTTAATAAATTTATTACACTTTGTGAACATCTATAGTTATCTTCTTTTGTTATTCTCTCTAAGTTTTCATTTTCAATTTTCCCAATGCCTTCATCATAAATATTTTGCATTTTATCACCAAATAGACCTATTGTTATTTTCTCTTTTAATAAATACTCTAAAAATATTTTTATTACTTTTTTATCTGTATCTTGATATTCGTCTATAAAAACTATTGGATAACAATCTGCAAAAATTTTATTTATAAGTGGATATTTAGAAAATAAATTTTCACTAAATATCAATATATCACTATGACTTATGATTCCATTTTTATAACTACTATATTCTTGATAGTTAATTTTTTTGTTATAATTTTTTAATTCTTTTAAACCATTCTCATATTTTTCTTTTTTTTCTAAATTACCTTGATAACTTTTTATAGTTTTATTTCTTACTTTATTTAATTTTTCATTCTTGTCATTTATTTTTTGTTCAATATGCTCAATTAATTCCTTTTTTAACTCTTTTTGATACCTTTTTATAAAACTCCATAGAAATTGATGAATTGTACTTACAACTATAAGCTCATTATGCTCTAACCTCTCTATAATTTCATCTCTAGCAACTTTTGTATATGTAATACAGATTATATTTTGATTTTTTCCTTTAAGTTCAGTACTCTTATTTTTAATCAAATACTCTAGTGATTGTATAAGAGTCCATGTCTTACCACTCCCTGCACCTGCATCTAAAATAAAGCTTTTTTTATTATCTATACATTCAAATATTTTACTCTCTACTTCGCCAACCATATTAACCCCTCTTTAATATAAGTTGGTACACTCCAACTATTATCACTTAATAAATCAAAAGCAAAATCGGTTTTAGAGTTAATATCATTTGATATATCATAAGAGTTATTTTTTATCTCTTCTTTATTTTGACATTTTTTAATATTTTTTTGTGTTATATTTGAAAAAGAGTTTTTATCAAATTTATATTCATTATCTTCAAAGTTAAAAGCTTTATTAAAAATATATTCACTATTTTCGATAATAAAAGCCTCTTCAAAACTTCTACCACATTTTATTTCATCACTATTTTCAGATACATTTGTTTGATATGCAACTTTAACTTTACCATTAATCTTTTGCTCTTCTGTAAAACTTAAAAGTTCTGAAATATTACTCTCTTTTGGAAGCCAGTTTTTTAAACAAGCATTACTAGTCTCTATATTACTATTTTTACTAACTTCTACTGCTCTACGACTGTTAGCTACATCTATTGAATCAATATCTGTAATTATCAAAGTTTTAAGCTCTAAAAACTCCAGAAGCTCTTTAAATATATGTATATATGCCCCACCGACTTCTATAACTGATATATATTGCTCTGATAATTTATTTTCACTCAACTCTTCATCAATTTTCTTTATAAAAATTGGTAAAAGTAATCTTTCAACAACTCCCTCTATTAAGATAATTTTATCTGCAAAAAACATTTCACTCTTTTCAAAAGTTAAATATTGTTTTAAAAAATTTGAAACTGTTTCTTTTTCTTTTTCTTTAAAGTTCATTAAGTCTTTTACTTCAGTAGAGTTATTATCTCCATTAAAATACTTTATAGTATGAAATTCACTACTTGCAATTAGATTTGATGAGTGAGTAGTTATAACTATTTGCACATTAAATTCATTATGTGATTTTAAAAACTTATCTATTTTTTGAATAAAAAGATTTTGCATTTGAGGATGCATGTGTGATTCTGGCTCTTCAATAAAGATTAAATTTAAATCACTTACATTTTGCTTATACTCTCTATGAATATGTTTTATTGTAGAGATAATATATATTAAATTACTATAACCAAGTCCATTATATTTTTCAGGTAAAAAAGATGAGTTATTTTTATAAAATAGTTTCACATTATCTTTAAAAAGTTTTTCTAACTGAAGTTTTGATTTAATTGCTAACTGATTAGATGAAGATGAATTTAAATTAGTAAATCCAAATTCATCTAATGAACTAATAAATTCTTGAAAAAAATTGTTTAAACTTTCATCTATATTATTGTTTATATCTAAAACAGATTTTTCTAACTCGTTAAAAGCTTTTTTCTGTTTATTAGTATCTTCATTTAGTTTTTGATACTGTTTGTGAAATATTGAAGATAATTTGTTACTAGATGTTGAATTACTATCCTCTACATCTCTTTGTGCATATATAAAATTACATTTAAAAAGTTTTTCTATTTTTGCTTTATCTAAGCTTTCAATATTTTTTAAATTTCTATCAGATGAGTATGGTGAAATAGTTATTTTATAAAAATCTTTGAAATACATCTCTATTAAAGGCATTATTTCATTTTCAACTACTATTAACTTTTGTATGTAATTTAGAAATTTTTCAATATTTTTATCTTCAATAGAATATTGAAATATAATATCTAACTCATTTTTATCTTCTAAAGATGTTAAAAAAGGAACTATGTTAGTTAAACTTTCTTCTTTAGAGTAACCTAATGTTATAATAAGCTCTATTTTTGGTATCTCATTTTGAATCTCTCTTATCACTTCTTCTTTATTATTTTCATCTATTTTTTTAAATTTTTCATATACAGTTTTAAATTCACTATGACAAGCTAAAGAGAAATCTTCAAACTCAAAATTTGATTTATTCATAAATATATTAAAAACTTCTGCAAAAGAGGTTTTACCAGAATTATTTCGACCAACTATCAATGTTGTATTTTCATCAAAGTTTAATGTTATATCTTTTAATAATCTAAACTTTTTAATTCCAGCTTTTTTTAATATCATTATTACTCCAAATATTATTATTTATTTAATTAAATATAACATAATTAATATTTTATTTTTATAATTAATAATAACGGTTTTTACTGAAAATCTAATGTTACGCTAAGAAATCTAATACATTCGTATTTATGAGCTTATAATAAAACATAATAAGTCCATAAATAAAATAGTTATTTAGAATGAATCCAGCGTAACATCAGTAAAAAATTAAAATTAAAAAGCTCAAAACAAGAATAATTTTTATTTTTTATATAATTTTAAAATATTATTAAAATTAAATTTATATGTATTTTTGTTTTTAAATATTTAATTAATAGTAATAAAAAAATGATTTATTTAAATGAAGTTATTAAAAATAGTTAAGTAAATAATATATAAATAGAAAGTGTAAAGACGGCAACGACTTACATTTCCACCCCCGTAGGAGGCAGTATTATCAGCGATGAGTATC
>Ga0193959_1000073_pt1 | contig 41502 bp, 74 predicted proteins | sample FB_2_MG_FD_140333 | JGI IMG/M metagenome (GOLD analysis project Ga0193959, IMG submission 140333) | Microbial mat bacterial communities from the Broadkill River, Lewes, Delaware, United States - FB_2_MG | ecosystem: Environmental > Aquatic > Freshwater > River > Microbial mats | place: USA... | reverse complement strand
CTACGGTTGCAACGTCTGCATATGTATCTGTTCCGACAACAAGTGCCATATAATCCTCCGGTCAACTTTTGATACACTTTATTCTAAATGTTTATAAATGGCAAACTGTGGGTACTGGCTAATCGAAATAATATAGACCTTGGACATTTTCGCTTGACAGCTCAAGTGCTTTGTGGTCTTTTCAACTTGCTTAAGTCTTGAAACACATTTAAATATTATTTTAGAACCCCCTTGTGGAGATCGACTTAAGCACTTGATTTTCCCTTGGGGGTTTATTTTTTGGTCATTGCGCCTTTTTCGATTGGTTGCGTGATACGCGGACACGGTGATGAGAATTACACCTTGAGCCGGATTCTAGCGGATAGAATCGCTCTGCATATCTTGTCGGGTAATACGGTTGGGGATATGCTTCTATGGAACAACGAGGCCGCACCACTCCAACACAGCAACTCTAAATCACGAAGCTGGGTGCGACGGCAGATACATGCCGTAAAGTAGCGTGAGACTTTGCACCGTATCTGGATGCACTGGCACTAAAAATGAAAGGCGGCTCCGAAGAGCAAGTTTTTATAGTGTATAGGGGAACAGGTTTACTCTGTAAGGCTGACCCCTCTATGCACTTATTTTTCAGGCTTCCAAATAGCAATCTTTAAAAACATAAACATTAACGGGGTGTTTCAATGAATGTTTTAATAGGCTCTTTTTTGGCTATGGCGTTATTTTTTCTTTTGTTCCGTTCTGTGGCCCTCTGGTACTTCCGTATCGGCGAACAGCGCAGAATGGAGCGAGAGCGTACTGAATTGCTCCAAAAGATTCACAGCAAGCTAATTTCTATTGATCAAGAGATTGATTAAATTAGAGAGGAACTTGAAAGTAGCAATCCGGTACATGTCAATGTTGAATAAAATATTAGATAAGGCAAAAGCGATACGGCGGCGCGCTGCGGAAGGCAAAAAAGAAAAAGAGCGGCGACATAACAAGCTTAAAGAAAAAAGAAACGCAGAGTGGCTTGATATTTTCGAGAAATATGTGTTTCAGGAGGATACTGGGCTACTGACCAAAAGAGCAAGAGACTGTCCAAATGCGCTCAACGAGTCCATTGCTGTATTGACTGCGATTAAGATTGTAGGCGACGACGCCAAAAAGAGAGAGCTGTTCAATAGAGCTGTGGCGGAAAACGAAGCGATATTGTTTATGCTCAGCTATTAAAAAGACACCCCCCCCCAACCAGTTAAGGAAGGGGGGATTTTTTTTACTCCTGAACTACGTGTCCTTGAATGACCATGTGAAAGCTGTCAAGAAGTGTTAAGTCGTCTTGGACAATCAACTGAAACTCGTCTGGATCTTCGTCATTAACAAGCCGGATTGCAACCCCATTTTTGTCTGGACCATTAAACGAACGCCTGACTCCTAGCGACTCCTGCCCAGCCGGACCAAGTGTAGCGTCGATGTACTGCAGGTCATAAGCCTGTAGGCGGAAGTCTCCGTTTGTACGGGCGTTAAAGATATTGTCCCTTGTCCCATTTCTCTTTACCCTAAACACAATCCCATTAGATAGTCCGCCAGTGATACCTCCAAACTTCCCATCATCCATTGAAGAGCTGTCAGAGATAACTAGCATCATCCTTGTAATGTCCCATGCGATACCAGCTGATAAAGCCTCCGGTGAGACCCCAAAGACCTTAGGGGTTACACTCCCGTCAACATTCAAGTCAATTGACGTGATGGAGCAACCGCCGCTCGTCGTGAACGGATAGTCAAGCGGTGAGTTCATTCCAAGAGTATATTGGTTTCCAGCAACTGGCGTTACAGAGCTAATGCGTCCTTGGAAAAACTCCACGCCCTCTTTCAGGCAGACATATTGACCTACAAGCGGGGTTAGACCAGTAGTCGTCACAGTGATAGATGTATCGTCTACGCTAGCCGCAACGTCAAGCGTGATAGTATCAAGGACTTCGTAAAGGTAAAGATTCACAATAGGGCTATATTGATCCTGAATCTCGACGTTTATTGAATTGCGAGGGTTAAAAACAGACTCAAAATAGTACTTTACGTCACCGAGATTTTTTGGGAAAGACATTATTCACCATCCAAAAGCTCAAGTAATTCTTCTTTCGAGGAACCTTTCCACGAAACATCAAGCCCTTCGTCTTTTGCGAGCTTGTACAAATCAGAGCGGGACAGTTCCGCTATTCCTGCTCGTTCTCTCTCCTCCGTTCTTTCTGTTTCTTTCTCAGCTTGTACTTTGTCACGTCCCAAAGATCGTATTTGGCTTCCTTCTCTGAGCTTTTTGTATCTTTTGTTTCGTTCATAAGTCATTATCTCCTCAAATGTAGGCATAATTAACTCCCTGTATAAAAAAAGGGTGCGAGACCATTAAGCCAAGCACCCTATAGTTAGCTGATTAGCCGTTAGTAATCAGGAATGCCATTGGCACGTTTTTGCGCACAACGACACGGTCCCATGTTGCTGCGGCTGAAAGCTCTGCGATTGTAAAGCTGTTGTTTGCCGGAGTAGCACTTACCTTGAAGCCTGCAGGATGGAGAATCCACTGTTTACGGGTCCAAAGTGTCTCAACGCCCATACCGTTGCCCTGCGCCTCCTCACGTTCTACAGCTACAGAGTTTGGAAGTTCTGCTTCCCCGTATGCGAATGCGCCTGAACCCCAAAGAATGGATGTGTATTTAAAGCCGGATGTAGCACCAGCAACAACTGGCATGGAGTCGTCAACGATAACACGGCGGCCCATGAATGTTGGGATAGTCAACTGCCCCTGAGAATCAGGAATGTAATCAATGTCATCATTGTCCACCATACGATTCATCACAACAGAGTGAACGGCAATTGCCTGAATGTCGTTAAACATGTCACCGAGTGTAAAGGCGGATGCGGTAAAAGCGCTGCGGCTGAAAAGGTTTGCTGCTGTTGCGTTATCGCCGTCTTCAATAGCAATATCATTCACCATATCGCCGGAATCGTTTGCTACGTTGTCTGCAAGTACGCCGTTTGCAGTGGCAATAAGTCTGCGCTGCCACTGGCGGGACCAGTACATATCAACTCGGTTGCGTATCTGCGTCATGGGTTCTGCGCCCATGTTAATCTGTGCTGTGAGGTCTGACGCACTCCATCCCTTTGCCAGAATAGACTTGCGTGTAATCTGTTCAGACTGGTTGATCTTCTGAGCTACGCCAACATCTGCTGGATCGTCTGTAGCCAAAAGAGGCTCGGATGTAGGATCAATGTCATTCCAAAACGGAAGCTCTCGAACCCAACCCTCACGACCTGCAAGTTCATTGAAGAATGGGGACTGCGTTACAATTCCAGACTGCAATAGCGCAATCTTTTCAGGGGAATCAACGGCCGGAATATCCAGGTAAATGGTAGGGACAATAATGTCCGCAAGCTGTACAAGTGCCATGTTTTAAAATCCTTATTTGACGTTTTTAGCCGCTTCGTACTTTTCGGGGGCTTCCCGATACAGTGCTACTTTTTCGGCCTCTGTCATTTCGTTAAATTTCTTGTTTCCTACGCTCTGCGTACCGCCGGAAGCGCCGCCTCCAGAATTTCCAGGCGCAAGCACAAAGGCTTTGCCCTCGTCGCTCTTTGCCCAATCATTAGAAATAAATTCGCCCAAAGGCTTACCATCAACAACAGCAGAAGGGATACCGTCAATTTCAGCAATGGAGACTTTACCCCTCAGCAAAGCTTCTACCGCCGTAATAAATTCTTTCTTCACATTCGCCTTGATCAACTGCTCTTTCAGCCCATTGTCAATGAGCAGTGACTCAAGCTGGTTCTGCAATTTACCCTTTTCTGTTTCAAAGCCTTCTTTTTCCGCCGCAATCTTTGCACGCAAATCGGCTTCAATCTTTTCAAAGTCTCCGGCCTTTCTTGCTTTCTCTTCCTCAATCTCTGCAAGCTTTTGCTCAGCCTCTGAGAGCTGTGTTTTTGTGCCTTTAAGCCCTTTCACCTCTGCAAGCAATTCGTCACGCTTTGCAATAAGTCCCGACGTTGCATCTGCAACCGCCTTGTTAATCATGCCGTCAAGTAACTCTTTGTCTTTTGGGTCGCTCGGATCAAATGCCATTTTATCCTCTGGATATCGCCCTGTCTCTAACAGGGGTTAATATTTATCAACAAAATGTTTAATGCAACTTTACAACTTCTTGCGCAATTGGTCAATTGTAAGCGGTCTATCGTTGGTGTTGACCATTTGACGCAGGGTCAATTCACCCTTTTCCCAAAGGTTAAAACGTGTTTTACCGAGTATATCAAGTTGGTCTTCTTTCGTTCTCGACTTGAGCCAGTCTTCGTAGCTTGTTTTAGCTGGAACATATCCATCCAAGCTTGATCTCATCTTTTCAGGAACTTTAACCTTAACTTTGCTTCCAAGCTCTTCCCATGACTTCAGCCACGGAACTATTGTGCTCCGGCATTGCCAATGGATTGGGGTTTGCCTGAACGGTATGGAGTGCCCGATTGGTTCTTTTTTCATGTTCCATTTTTTATTATCCCTAACCATACACTGGAGCGTTGTTCTGTTGTCCAAAGTAGATACATGGATATATCCGTTTAACAAGTCATCGTTCGCTTCAATCGTATCCACCCTAGACTGTCCAGAAATTGCAGCTACAGAAGTTCGCACAAGTGATTCAGCATCACGTTTTGATACGTCCATTATGCCTGTTGTGGATGCTGTGCCACGCACACGCCTAACCATCTGGTCGATAGATTCGCCTTGCTCCCATCCTTGACGCATAGCATCGGCGAACTTTGCTTGTGTAGTCGCCTCTTGCCTTGCCCACCAATCAGCGGCACTAGCTCCAAGTATCAGCGTGTCATTAACAATCGCCTTTGCCTGTGTGGTGGTTATAGCATCTGCGGCTATATCAACACCAAAAGACGCGTTCAAGTTTTTGCGCGTAAATGCGTTCTCGTACTCTGCAACGTCTTCAAGCATCAACGAATGCTCGTATCTTATCAGCTCATACTTTTGCTTGATAGTCTCTTGCGTGGATTCAAGTAACTTTGTGAGCCTCTGCCTTCGGTATATAGCCTGAACTGGTCTATTAACGTCGATATCTGCAATCTGCTTAATCAGGTCTTTTTCAAGGTCAAGCAAAATCTTTTTGACCTGTCGCCAGTCGCCGGAGGAAAGCCTTAAAAGATCGAGCGAGTGCCCTATGTGTGCGTCAATTAGTTTCTCTTGTGGTGTTGGCATTATGCCACCCCGCTATCACCCATGCTATACTGTCCGGCTTCAATCTTTTCTTGTTCTGTTTCTGCGTCCATGCCTTCTGGCGCAATTTCGCCACGAACAAGGTTGTACCAAAAAGTATCAAAGCTGATTGCACCAGTCTGCAGGGCGTTGATTAAGCTTGTCAATGTCTGCGCGTCCATTGTTGTTGGCATGTAGTCTTTATTCAGTTCAAAGCGAATATCTCCAGATAAACCTTGCCATTCAAGAGCGATGCGCAACGCCCACTCGATAGAGCTTGAGACAATAGAAGCAACACTTGCCAGCCATGAAGACTCTCCAGCCCTGTTTATTCGTGCTGTCTCTGCTGCTTCTGCGGCCTTCTTTTGCTCTTTCAGTAGATTAGCACCAAATGTAGCCATGTCGGACTTCAGATTGTTGCGCTCTTCACTCAGCGCCCCAATACTATCGCCTTTAAGCTCGACGAAGTAGGCCTTTGAGGTGTCGTTTTCAAGCATCAGTGCAGTTGTCGAGCCAAGGTGAAATGCCTTTGAATTGCCTTCGTTGTCCGTAGCTTGTTCTCCAGAAATCACAAGTGTACTTGCTCCGGCAACATACAGGGCGTTGCTGTGGCTTGCTGTCTTTTGGTAGTGGTCGATGTTCAAGTATGCGAGGTCCATCAGTGGAGGGTTTTCTACACCAACCCCAGTGCCTGAAACATTGAACATCTGGAACGGAATAAAATCAAGAGCCTTGTCTTGTTTTCTGACATCAATAACCGTTTCAACGCCATCAGCGTCAATTAGCCTCTGTCTATACTTACCATCCTCAAAATCAAGCACCCTGTACTGTTCTTCTGTCGTGTTGGTATCGAACTCGTCGGACGGCGTCTTTGCTTCTACGACTTCAAGCAACACAACCATCGACAACTGTTCTTTGCCGTTAATTGTATCTGTTTTCCAGTTGATAATGGATTCTGCGCTGTAGAATTTTACCGCCGGCCTTGCGCCGCTTGCCTCTTGTTCTTGAACGGTCATTTCTCCAGAATCGTTGCGGGGGTAGTCTACAAGCAACCCATATCGCCCAACAGTGCAAAGTTCTGTGAGCGCCGTTTTTGACAAGTCATAAGCAGATACGCCAGCTGCGGAGATATCGTCAATAAAGACGTCTGCAGATGAATCTTTTTCAATAGTCGGCTCTTTTCTAAAAACAAGGCCAACAAGTGAATCAATTGTTTTTCCGGTGGCATTCAGGAAGCAAGTGCGCTTTTTGAACTTCTCGTACTCTTGAACAGTTTGCTCTGCCAACATCGGCAAGTACTTTGTGCCTCTCGCATGTACTGCACGCTGTCCGTCTGCCAAGTCTCGCATAGTCTCCCATTGTGGCGACATGTCAGTATATGCTGATTTTCTTGTTTCAACTGGCATTTAGATGCCTCCGATTTTTGCACGTTTAATAGATTTTTTGACTATTGGGAACTGGTTGTGAATGTAGTATCCAGCTCCATCACACAAGTGATCAGTTCCGGCCGTCTTGTCCGGTTCGCCATTCTTACCCCATGCTTGCTGTTCTAGGCAATCTGCATATGTGGGACACTTTTCAGCATTTACGCGATACCTGCGTTCGCCATCTGCATTGCAGAACATTGCGTTCATGCTATTTATCCTGTCTTTAACTGGCGGGTTTGCCTTAGGTGCAACCACAACAAAGCCGGCTTGCTTTAAAATTTGTATATCTGTTTCAGAAGCGTTTACGGATTTACGGCTACCACCACTGGCATCAGGGTAGACTCTAATTGTCCTGTTTTTTATATATCTTCCGTTTTCAAACTTCCAGTACCGCTCTTGAAGAATCCTGCGCATATCAGGAGTGTCATAAGCGTCAAAAACCTCAGCAACGGCGTGTGGTAGACCATCACGAACAACGTGCACAACAGCCGCCATTTTACCTACGTTAAAGTCCATACCAACGTGTAAAATGTCATTGTCTCGCACCATCTCGGTTGAACTGTTTAACTCTCTATCATACTGTGCGTAAATAGTCCCTGCCGTTAAGTTGACAAACTTACCTTCAAGATAAGCGTCAATCAACTGTGGTGGGTATGAAGCCCTTAGAGACTCAATGTAATCTGGTGGCAAATATGGATTTGATTTTGTAGCAGCCTGGATTATCTGATAGTCATCACCGCCAACTTTAACCCAGCGATCATGGACGAATCTAAACCCTTCCGGCGTTGTGAATACTCCAACTGTGTTAATCGGCTTGCTTGACTGTTTGACATAGGTTTTCGGTATCTGCCTGTTACGGGCGATAACCTTTTCCCACACAAGACTTGCCTGCTCTCTTTTGAGCGTATCCAGTTCGTCAATTTTTGCCCTGAAAGACTCATACCCAATGATACGAGCTGGATTATCAAGCGACCTAAGAATAAAATCACCTACTTGTGAGGATGACGTATAAAGTATGTTTTCTGATTTGTTGTAGCGGTATCTGATACCCCATTCGACAAGCTTCTCTTCGAGTCTAGGGGCAAGGATAAGGCGTACGAGGTCGTATGTTGGCTCATAGAGGGCAATCAAAGACTCTGCGCCACCCTCAAATGAGTCGAGCAGCGCAGAACAAACAAGAGCTTCCGATTTCCCGCTTCCATAGCCAGCCACAAATGCCGGATACTTTGCATCAATTGCGTAAAAATCGGCCTGTGGTTTAGTCGCTGTTAGCTGTATTTCCATCTGGCGTTACCACTGAGATTTCAAGCTTTGTGATCTGTTCATCTTTTGATTCTTGGTCGTCTTCCCACCTGTCTTTCCACTCTTCGCGCTTTCGGTTCTTTAACCAGAATATAATGGCAGTAGGATCAGGGGCGTAATGTTTTATGTACTCTTGAGAGTCTGTTATTTTCCCCTCGTATGTTGCAAACTTCGTATCTGGATGACTATACCCTACAGCCCTTTCATACAAAGACCGCTCGACCCGTTCGTCTGCAACGCTTTTCCAATCCTTTAAGGACTCAAAAAAGGATTTGTTCTTTTTCTTCCAGTTGTTAAAGGTTTGTTCAGTAACACCAAACACTTTCGCCATTTCTTTATCTGTAAACCCTTTCTTCGCAAGCAGCTCTACTGCCTCCATATTGAGGGTGTCTAATTTGCTTGGCCGCCCTACAGCCATAATATAACCTCTGGTTAATCGTTAAAATTACGCAAGACCACACCCGTTGCATTTATAAAGACCAGAGCACAACCGTACCTTTCCACCGCTCCAAACGGTAGCTGTCCGGTCGTCGTCACCACACATTCACAAGATCACTTGTCAATGATTACAGCTTTTTAAACAGTCTTCTTTATCGGCTACAGTGGTGATTAGGCATTAAGTCCGCCCCATGGCTCTCGATAGCCCGTCACCGTTCACGCCAAGATCGGGTCAATCCGCTAAATCCCTTTTACCCCAAACCTCTCCAAAAGTAAAAGCCATACTACCGCCCTATAATCTTGCAAGAGCTTCTCACATTGCACACGATTGGAACGCCGTCTGTGGTTGTTATTGACTCCATTTTCCTATTTACATGATAAAGCGCACCGTGACTTCGGCAATACCACCTGTTCTTGCTCCTAATACTTCTATGTACACATTTGTCGCAAAATTCTATTTGTGTAACTGGAATCGTCATAATTAACCCTTTTTTTAAAGTAAAAGCCCCCTGTCTGTGCTAACAGAGGGCCTTGTTTTATTCCTCGTCGCAAGGTTTACCGTTGATAAAATGCGGCTCTGGTGTAAACTGCTTTGTCTTCCAGCAAACACTTGAATAAGCATCAGCCTTAATTTCAATCTCCCCCTCTGAAATCCACTTTCCAGACTTTGTAGACTCTTCATAGTGCTTGCACAAATCGCACGACTCACGGAGTTTAACAGGTGGAGAATAAGGCTTTGGGAGACCGTCTTCCATCCAAGCAATGACTTCTGTGATTCCTGCCACATCCCACTCGCCGTATCCGTGATACTCAATGTCGGCAACATCAACGCGCCCTTTTTCGTCATAGGCGTCAATTAACGTTACAACATATTGTTTTGTCTCTTCCGGCAAACGCTCTTCAACTGGAATCCACTTTTGTTCTGTGCTTTTTTTAACGTCTTCTACTCGAACATGTTGATATCTTTCAAGCCCATCAAAACGTCTTTTTATCTTCACATCTACCTCGTTGTCCTCGTCTATCTCGCCAACAACCACCGCCTCTACCAATACTTTATCGCCTTTCTTAAACATCACTCGCTCCTTTTTTTAATAAAGCCCCGGCAGTTTAGGATTCTACCGAGGCTTGCCCCGTCAACGATTAGGGGCTATTGAGAAGATTTTATTATTTTTCGTACAACAAGTATCCGACACCAGCCAACACACCGACTCCAAGGACTACAGCAATTGCAACGGCGTCAAGTCTGTACTTTTTGTGGTCAAACGGCACAAAGTATATCTTGTACCAACATAGCACCCATATTACGAATGCTATATTTTTCATATTAACTTTCGCCTTCAAGCATTTCTCCAATCAAGGAGTAAGCAGCTTGCATTGTTTCTTCGCACAATATTTGATTTGTTATTGTGTATCCATTCTCGCCTCTAAGGGTTGAACACTCCAACTTAAAAACACCGTCTTTCAAGTCTGTCAAAGTTACAGTTGTTTCCAGTCCATCTTCAATCTTTACACGAGCCGCAATTGATTTAACTTTTTCCATTTTTCACTCTCTTACTTTTTTTTAACACCGCCACTCTTTTCCATCACACTCAATCGGCCTATCCCATTATGCAATGTCAAGAAGGTCTGACATATCTATTCCACCTAGTAAGCTTCCGGCAGTGGTCGCCAAGCAATTATCCCTACGTTGTCTTTGAAATCGTGTCTGTGGAACTCTTTTTCATCTTCGACAAAATACGCAACTTCCATCCACCTTTCCAGTCCGAGGTCCCCCTGTATTTCAATTTGACACAGATATGCCTTTCCTTCCTCCGGCAATGCATCGTCCACATGAACCCATCCGTCAGCTCGTTTATTCCACGCCTCGACAGCATCCTGCTCGGTACCTTCAACTGGTCCACAAGCACCGCACCCATGACAATGCACGTGGACGTCTCTTTTCTTTTTATCTGCCACAAACTTTCCGTACTTTGAAAAGTCTTTACCACCGCAAAATGGACACTTTTTAATCTTCATCTTTCATCTCCTGCCATTCGATGTACGCCTTGCAGATTGCACGGGCTGGTGTAATATCAACGCCTGTAAAGTGTTCACATTTTTGTGTAAAACAAAATTCAAACTGCTTTTCTTCTATCCAGCGTCTCATTATCTCGTAATCTGTGTCTCTTCCACACATCTCCTCCACCAGCTCCATAGCGTGGTTCATGTCGGTGGAGTAACTCTTAGGCGCATAAATGTATGAAAAGCAAGGCTGCTCACATGCATTTTTGGCTTCTTTTTCAGTACGGACGGTTGCGCACAGAAGGTCAAAACAATCGTATACCTTCCAAGGTCTATCCCCACGCAACTCAGCCACTTTCAAGCTCAACTCTTCGTTAGTCATTTTCTCTCTCCTCCCCATAGGTCATGATTCTATTCCATTCGTCAAGAGCCTCTCTGACAGTGTCAAACTCGTCTGTGCATATGCCGCACACCGTACAAGCTAGGTAGTCTCCGCCGCACGTGTTATATGCTCCGTATCTACTCTCTTCAGTAGGAGTGCCACCACAGATTTTGCACTTTTCAATGTCGTTAGTCATCTATTACCACCTACTTCAAAAGTTTACACCGACCGACTCGCTCGGCCCTGACTTCTTTGTCCCCTGTGCTACACTTGGTGCATACGACTACACCGTGCTGCTCTCTAATTGGCCTTCTAAACCAATTCTTTACGATATCCATAAAGCTGTTTGTAGCACCGCATTTGGCGCATTTGTGCCCAGTGTGCTGCCATGACATGCAGTGTGCGTGTATGCAATTGGTTGTAACTGGCTTTACTGCATTATACGGACACACCAAATCCTGAGCTTCTTTCTTAGTCAACATTCTCAGCCTCCTTTAAGGCCTGTTTGGCTATATTACACGCCTCGCACTCTGCATTAGATCGCAATTCGTTACCGTCTGTTGTTTCAATTATGTCTTCCAACGCTTCGGCAAGAATCTTCACACGCTTTGCTTGTTCGAATGACACTTTCCCCCAGCCCTTAAATGATAGGCAGCCATCCTTTTTCGTCTTAAGCATTTTTGGAAAACCATGTTCGCTACCAGCCGTTGCGTAGGCCTTTTCAACAACTGAAATAATGTGTTCCGCATCTTCAATCAGTCTACCCATCTCTCACCTCTCGCTTTTTTAATTTTATCCACCAAATCAGTGGGCCATATCCAGTGCTTTCCTGCTTTGCTAACAGCACCTACGATACTAACGCCCTTAACCTTGCCACTTGCCTTGCCAGCAAGAACCTGCCGGAGATACGAGGATGACACCCCGATCTCAGCAGCCGATTCTTGCGTTGATAAATATTTGTTCAATTGACCCCCTAAAGCCTTTTATTGTTCATATCTGATCTTGTGTCACAAAAGCGATTACCAAGGCATGCCCAACCTTTGCTAATTACTCGATGCGCATACCTGATGAACGGAGAACACCCAGATACGTCAAGTTTACACCAGTGAAAAAATAGCTGGCACACAAACTTGTCATCAACTTTTACACCAAGAGACCCGCACCAGAGAGGCCAACAAGAGAAGTCAAGGTTTGCGCCACTGAGATCTGCGTGACTGAGGTTTGCGCCACTGAGATCTGCGTCACTGAGGTTTGCTCCACTGAGGTCTGCGCCACTGAGGCTTGCGTCACGGAGGTTTACGCCACTGAGGTCTGCGCCACTGAGGTTTGTGTGACGGAGGTTTACGCCACTGAGGTTTACGCCACTGAGGTTTGCGCCACTGAGGTTTGTGTGACTGAGGTTTACGCCACTGAGGTTTACGCCACGGAGGTTTGTGTGACTGAGGTCTGCGCGCTCTCCATCTTTTCCATCTGTTTCGAGCCATAATTTGTGCTGCTCTAAAATAATTTTAATCTTCATCTCTCTTTTCCTTTTTTAAGATTTATAAAATTGCCTCGACCTGTAGATACAACATATTGCGACACCGCAACCTTGTCAACAACAAAATACAAAAAAAGTGCCCCCGCTAAATTAATAACGGGGGCGGAGGCAAGAGAGATGTGTTTTCCGGCGAATTACGTCAGGACACTTACGGTGGTCACTCGTTTATGAAAGTGTGTTGAGGGTTAAGCTAGCCTAACTGGTCGTTGCTGTCAAGGTCGATAAACTCTTCTGAATCTACGCCCAATCTTTCAAGCGTCTCCTCGGTCGTCTCGTGACTGTCAATCACGGCCTGAATAGCTTCCTTGGTGAATGCGTCTGCGTTGTCTTTGTTCGTTTCGCAGTATGCTTTATATGCTGGCATACCGATTTTATATACAAGCTCGCCTAGTGCGAGTGCTGCTGCAAAGTCCATTTATTTCTCCAGTTCAAGTAAGATTTTTTTAAGACCATCAAGTGCTGACTCTACCGACGCGGTTGACGGGGATAGTCCGGAATCAACATTTTTTCGCAAGTCGAGCAAGATACTGCCAGCATGGCTAAATGCATGGTCGAATCTAATGCACGGCACAACAACTTTGCTTAACTCTTCCCCTGTGATCTTGCCATTGATTTTGGCCATAACTGCGGATTCAAGGATTGCTGTCTTTTGCTGACTCAGTGCATTGAGCGTGATGCTTGCAGTATGAATAAACTGCTCAATCTCCTGATTTTGTTCAGGCACATTGTTGATATGTGGTTGCTTGCACCCTGCCGCCATGATTGCGAATGCAACAATCAGAACAAATGCGATAAATTTACTTTTCACTTTTTACCTCTACTGGTTTATTGTTCATTGCCACTTTCTCAAAGCATTTAAGCACAACAGCAAGAACCTTGTTGTCTGTTTCTGTCGGAGTTAGCTTTACAACTACACTCGCCACAGTTACGGCAATCGGGAAAATCAACCCCCAATTGTCCAATACAAGTTGAACATATTCGTTCATGTTTTATACTCCTTCAATTTGAAAATGAGGCCCATCTTTAAAGTTCGTCCAGCTTCCGCCCCAAGTGATAGTTACTCCAAGTTCTTCTGCAGCATTTTGCATGGCCTCATTGACCACCACAAAGGCGTTCCAAGTATCCCAAGGTACTTTGCCATCAACTAATGGTCCAAGGTCTACAGCGTGACAATAGCCGTCCTCTTGCACAAGGTGCTTACTGTCCAAGGTTTGAGATGCACCAGTCTCGTAAAGTTGCTCTTGTCGTCCAACGCTTCTAGCTCCTTCCAGAACAGTAAAATCAAGCGTTGTCTTTTTAATTGCCAGACACACGCAAGCAGACAATAGCGGGTGAACCCTGCTCAATCGTCCGATACTTCTTTTCCCTAAGTAGAACTTACTCACTCTCTACCTCCTTTTCAAATATTATATCCAACGCCTCTTGTGGGTCTCTGGCTACGTAAAAAGGTGCAATGTTCTTCATTTCAAGTATCATTTGCACCTGCTTGCTGGTAAGTTTCCTATCTCCAGATTTCACTTCAATAGGAAACCATTTCCCTCTAAAGCCAACCAAAATCAAACCTGTTCAGGCGGTGTACATATGCGCCAGCCTGCCTTAACGCCCTTACAATACTCGGCTCTGAATCATCTCTTTTTTGAGCGTGATGAGATTTCATGCTTCTCCATATTTGCTTTTTTTACGTTCTCTGAAAGAGTTAACCATTGACAGTTTTCCGGGCAATAGTCGCCGTCGCTGTCTATTCTGTCTATTGTAAGATCTTCTTTGTATCCACTTTCTGCAGCCCAATTAGCAAAACTTTCAAAACTCCTCTTCCATTCGTCGCAAACCTTAATTCCTTTTCCACCATACCACTTAAAATCTCTTCTCGACTTGTGTTTGCATCTACTAATCATTCCGTTGTATATTTTATATACCCTAGACTTGCTTAACCCATGTGTCGTAGAGGCCTTAGATGTGCGATCTCGATGTAGGCAACCACATGACATAACAAACCCGCCTGAGACAAGGCTAGCCTTTCTTCTTATTTCATTGCCGCAATCGCACAAAAACAACCACTCAAAACAACCATCTATCTTTTTTCCGGTTTCCCTTATAGCTGTAAGTCTTCCAAATTTTTTGCCAGATATTTCTAATTTATAGTATCCTCTTTTTTTATTTTTTGTTAGCCCAAGCTTTCCAGCCTGCCGACAAATAAATTGCTTTGTCCTACCCATTTCCATTGCAAGGTAGTCAAGCATTTTTTCTTCTCTATACAGACTGTAGTCTTCGATAAGTCTTTTTTTGTCCTCCTTGCTAAAAACATTTAAAGAAGTATCAACTCCTGCAGCCACAAGCCTTCTGTGAACTGTTTGCCCAGAAATGCCAAGAGACTCGGCTGCCTTCCAAATGCTGCCAAGCCTCTCATACTCTTTTTTTATCAGTTTTGTGCTAATCTTTTTCATGGGACATTGATAACACCCTCTGCTAAAGTTGTCAACGTCTTGCGGCTGCCCCAGTAGTGGTTTACCGTAGGTGGATACGGTAGCTCAATTACGATCACTCCCACCCTCCTAAATGTTTGTCACCGCCAAGCCCGTTGTAAATAAAGTCAACTATCTCTTTAGTTTGTTTGCTTCTAATACGGTCACTTGTTGCGTTTACGTCTAATGCTTGTAAGTACTTTTCGTGGTATGCAAGCTCTGACTTGATTGTTTGTATTTGTTCAAAGTTAGACTTCTGCATATCTGTCAACTTTCCCATTGAAATGTCTGAGACAAATGAAAAGGCTAAGTTGCAGCTGCATATAAATATAATAATAAAATCTTTCATTGTTCTTCATCCCAAGTTGCGCCTTCAGGCAAAGGACCTCTAAGCTGTCCAAACATCTCGACAACCGCAGCCATAGCATCCGGTGTGAATGCACGTCCCTCTTTGTGCACAACCTCACCGTCAACAATGTGTCTCCAAGAAAGACCGTAGTGCTCACCGTCAGTGTATAAGACTATAATTCTATCTTCGCCAATCTTTGAGCTAAGTCCTCTTTTATTTTTCCCAAAGTGTATTTGCTCTTGTTTATATTCTTCTTTCACGGCTACACCTCCATCGCCTTTTCGTCATGTTCTGTTAAACACTTTTCGCTACAACATGGTTCACCGTCTTCGTCGTCTCGTGTCATTATCGTTGAGCCTGTTAGTTCAATCCACTCTCCACAATTAACGCAACGAACTGATATTCCTTGTTGTCCCATATATGCAACTCCTATTGAATTTGGCTCAAGAAACCATTCAATCTTGTTGTTTCTTGGTAGCTTTTCGTACGCAGACTTTCTGCATTCGGTGCAGTATCTTACATTGCGCTGCCGTCTTCCAACTGTTTTTCCGCATTCTTTACACTTCATCTAACCACCCTCGCTTTAAATTTGTTTGTAAAAAGTTGTCCAATGTGTTTTTAGGTTGTTTGTGGTCCTGTGTCCAACAACTGGACTTTCTGGAAAAAGTGGCGTGATTTCTTTCATTTTTATTTGCGTTTCATTCCACTTGAAAATCATTGTTCCACCCTTAGATAAAACTCTCCAGCACTCAGAAAAACCTTTCTTAATATCCTGCTTCCAAGTGTTCTTTTCAAGCCTTCCATATTTTTTAACCATCCAAGCGTTGTCACCACCGACTTTTAAATGTGGCGGATCGAATATAACCATGTTAAATCTTTCTCTTTCAAATGGCATTTTTCTAAAGTCGCCAATAACGTCAGGTTTAACAACAAGCTTCCGACCATCACACAACGTTGTATCCTCTGTACGACAATCCATAAACAAGACAAGTGGATTAGACTTGTCAAAGTGAAACATCCGGCTACCGCAACAAGCGTCTAAAATCTGTTTTTTCATCTAACCACCCTCGCTTTAAAAACCTTAATCACATTTGCAACCGCCTCAATCTTTTTGCACTCAGTAACGTACAACTTGTGGATAGCGTCTTTATCCTTTGGCATGTTGTGACCGCTCCACCATCTCCGGCACTTCGACAGGTGTGGACAATCGCCTTGTTCTCTCTGCCCTGTCCAATAGTCGCAGTTACCGGAGCATGGTAGTAGCAGTGCTATTTTGTTGTCGTCGCAGGGTCTAGGCATGACTTCACCAGGTCAATATTAGCCCTTAATCTCTTCACACTCTTCGCCTGACACGCTGCGTAGTCCACGCCTTTACCGCTCAAGTAGATTTTAATCTGGTTCATAACAGTTTCGACGTCTGCAAGTTCTTCGCCCACTCTGTCAGGATCGTGACCACGATTAATATGCTTGACAATTGCCTTTGTAAGCTCGCTGCACTCTTCGACCATTTGCAGTAGCTGCGGCTCTGATCCGAACGTTTTTAACGCTTCGTGGTAGATATCTAAACCTTCGACTGGTTCGACAATCTCTTTCTCTCCAAATACGCATTCTGATCCAAAATCACATCCAATGCACTTGAAACTATTTATTATGTACTTTCCAAAGCACTTTGGTCTATCATTCATTGCCGGACTCCTGCGTTGCTTCTTTGAAGAGTTGTGCGGCTATTCCTCGCACAAAATCATATTTAACGCCTATAAACTTAGCGTCTACGTTAAAATTACCAGTAGCCAGCATGGCGTGCAGTTTCTGCTCTGCACACTTATACCGATAAGCCTTGCGCAGTTTGGCGTTGTCGGATTTGAGCTTTGCGTTCTCGTGAATTATTTCATCTGCTGGATGAGTTGGGAAAATAACGTCGGAATGTGCTTTTCTCTTGTCCATTCGTTTTTTAAACCTTTCTCTATTATCCATCACTTACCCCTTTCCTTTTCAGCCCTCTCGCAAGCCTTTTCGATCTTATCAAGCCTATTTCCGGCAATGGCCAAAAGCTTTTGTTTATCCTCTGGACTGATAACTGGAACACAAACAAAATCAAGACCTGCATGCATCATCACTGTTGCCTGCTGCAGTGCCTTTCTAAGTTCTACAACTCCTGCTCTATTCATCTCTCTTACTCCTCTATCGCGTCCATAAAACAAACATTTTCAAGCAACTCTTTTGCCGCTTCAATCTCACGATATGCGTAATCAATTCTGTTCTGAGCTGCTTCTATCTTTCTTTTTAGATTTTCAGAAATCAAGTCGTGACACTCTTCGACGGTACTTTTAAAAACGACATTGCAAGACTCTTTCGACTCTCTCCGTCCGCTTTTAAGCACAATAAACTTATCTGTGCTTCTTTCCGCCTCAACCTTTGTAATTATTGGACTGCCATAAAACGACACTTTGTACCACGTTTCCATCTCTATTACTCCTTTCGCCCTCTGTAGCTTTCCCAGTTAAATAAAACAGCAAACCCGCTTCCATCCTGAAATCTATCAAACACCCTTTCGCCCAACGCGCCCTCAATCCCTTCTTGATCAAGATTCGACATTGCAATGGTCGGAAGCATGTTCTCGTACCTGTTATTTAAGACCTCAAAAAGCAATATTTGTTCAGCCTCAGTACCAAATTGAACACCGACTTCATCTACGAACAGGATATCTACGTTTGAAAAGGTATCTATAACGTCGCTCTCGGAGTCCTGTGACCCCTTACGCCACGTTTCTTTGATTTTTCGAACCATCTTATACACTGACGTAAAAATGACCGTTAAACCGCATTCTGCCGCTTTTTTAGCGATAGCACATGAGTATTTAGTTTTTCCAGTTCCCTTGTTCCCGTACATGATCACGGAATCACCGCATGATTTTCTGTCAAGAATCGTATCGGCGTACCCCACAAGAGCAGAATGTACGCGCTTCTGGTTGTCGTTAATCAGCTTAAAGTCATCAAAAGATGTTCCCCAAAACCTGCGAGGCATACCGCTTTTTGCCAGCTTGTCGGAAATATTCTTTTCTTTCTGACATTCTGGGCAAGGTGGATTGTGTCCGCCCCTAAAATCAAATGGCGTTCCGAAAACCTCGTAAGGACCGTGCTTGCTGCAATCGAACTTCATCATTTTACCCGATCGGTCCTCTTGCGTAGGCTGGAAGTTCATCGTTGTTTTCCTTGTAAAAGGTTGGTGTTTTCCCGACAGTTGGTTTCTTGTCTTGCTCACTCTTCATAGCAGACCATATGTTTTGGAATTTCGTCATACCGTTTGACTTGCTCTTGTTTCTGAGTTGTCCGAGTGAACGAGCATTCTTGCTCCAAAAGTCATCCTTCACAGCCCACAGCATCGCGGCTCTAATCTCTTCCAGTGAATGACCGTCAATCCGAATGAGCTTGTTAACCGTATCCAGTGAAGTGTTTCTGCTGCTGGTTGTTATTTTTGGTGCAAGTCCACCGTAAGTATCAACCATAGTCTTTTGAAACGAGTCCACGAACTTCTCAAGTTCGGGGGAATATTCTTTATTCTTTTCATTCTTAATGTTCTTATCATTCTTGTTTGTGGTTGCTTGTTGGTTGCTTGTTGGTTGATTGTTGGTTGCTTGTTGGTTAGGTTGCTGGTTGTTTGTTGGTTGCTCTTGCTGATAAGTCCCCCAATTTACAACTGTAATTATGCTAAATTTGTTGGTTGGTTTGATGGTTAGAAAATCAAGACTTTTAAGCAAGTTCAAAGATGTTCTTATCTTTTGCTCGGTTGAGCACAAGTCCTTCGCTGCTGACTTTCTACCGAAAACAAACTGACCAGCCTCTAGCTTTACAACCTGTTTTCCAACGAGCTGCTTTTGTGGCTTATGCGTAGCCTTTAAGAGACACCACGACATAAATTGCCACGCCTCTGCGTTTTGAAGCAGGCCAGAGTCAATAGACTTTCTCCATAGTTTTACATAGCCACGGTGCATTTTATTTGGCCACCAATTCCATAAGCATAAGCGTTTTTTCAGGCGGTACGTGATGACCGTTTCTGATTCGATTATACCAAGTTTCAGTCATTCCAATAGCCTCTGCCACTTTCTTCTGTGTGCCATACTTTTTTTCAAGCTTGGCGATCACGTTTTTTACCCTTACTGTTTTGTTCATGCGTAAACTCTATTAATTTTATTAATGCTTGTCAACAAAAAAACTACTCGCTTCTGGGTTTATGCGTATTGACCTTTTACTCTTCTGACCTCTTTAAATTCGTCGCAGTCACATATCCAGCAGGCAAATTTTTCATAGTAACCGTGGTAATTAATTGGGTCAAGCTCATCTTTGCAGTATGGGCAAATTAGTTTTTTTGAACTAGCCTGCTTTTTGAGAGCTTCGTTTTCTTCCTCAAGCTCTTGTACTTTTAACAAAAGGTCCATAGCCGTTTCTGATATCTTTTTGTCTTTCATTACTAACCTCGTGCTTTTGTCTGCAACCGTGCTTCTACAACTCTTGGCATTCTTTTCTTTACTTGGTAGTGGTGAAAACTTGACGGATAAAAGTCAACAGGTTCGCTGTAATACTCATCGCCTCTGTCGTCTGCGATGCCGCAATTTACGGCAATTGCATGTAGATTAATTTCCATCTTTTCAATCTCCATAGCTTGCCATGTCATGTTTGCGCTGTGGTTTTGCATGGCTTTCTGTGTCATGTTCGATCTGTCTTTTTCTCTCATTCGCTTGTGTTTTTTAAGTTCCTTTACAATATCCATAGCCGATTTTTTAAGCTCTTCTGCATCTTCTAAGTTCATCATGTCTATACTCCTTAATCTTCCTGTTTTAGTTCTTTTATGTGTTTCATAACAGTCTGCACCGACAAGCCCAAAGCCCTGGCCATTTGCTTTTTCGAGGCTGTAGGATTGTTTGTACGGTACTTTGATACCATTGCGAAGTTGTCGAATAACTTGAGCTTCATGTGCTGCCCTCTCGCGTCATGTATCATCTCATTGTCCTTGCTATCTCTCTGCATTGTTCGCGAGCATTAAGAGTTGTAAAACCAGCAAGAATACCAGTAAATCGAGGTTCTGGTTTTGCAAATGATGTTTTAGTAATCATTGGCTCGTTTGTATTTAGTTCTTCTTTGCAAGATTCGCACAGATCGTTTTCATATGAAATACCGACCCCGCATCTCAGGCAGGCTACAATATTCTTTTTAGATGACTGTGCTGCAAGTTTGCATATGAATTTTGCCCAAGACTTTGTTAAATTAAGTCTTGCATCAGGCCAGTATCTATTCAAAAGCTTGCTGAGATTTGCCTTTCTTTCGAAGCCGTACATCTGCACAAAGACGCTTTTTCCTGACTCTGAGACTCTGTATACTTCCTTTGTGCTGCGATTCCTTACGACTCCGTTTGCGTTTATCTCTCCAGCAAACTCGCTGTCTATAACAACGGCTTTGTATGGCCCTTTTAACATGGTGTCTGACTGGAACTGCTCCGTAATCTTTTTTCTTTTTCTATCCTCCCACTCTCCTTTTTCAGCAAAAAACTTCATTCTCTGCTTTGCGGCAAAGTTGATTGTAACGCCAAGTTTTTCACTCAGCTCTGTTGGTCCACAATCTGGATGTTCTTCAAGGTGTCTTGAAACTTTTTCCCTGTTTTCCGCAGCGAGCTCGTAGGCTGTTTTTTCAATAAAAGGATCAAGTTCTTTTGTCAGTTTTTCAAAAAACGTTTCGCTGTCTTTGATTTTTACGCCCCATATGTCTCTCAAGAGGACTTCTACAGCCGCGCTTGAGTGGTAACCACATTTTGACCGCATCGATACGTACATGCCTTTTCTTTTCTTTATAGAAGTTGGTCTGCAAATCGTACCGTCAAAATCCCTTCTCACGGCTCCATTTGCATTTATCTTTCCAACTACTACGCCCTTGCGAACGATGTCGCGATATTCTCCGTCTACAATACTCATCTTACACCCCCATGCCTATTGCGGCTAAAAAAACAGTTCCCATAACACAGACAAACCACCACACACACTTAGCAGCGTCAGAACAAATGATGCGCTTTGCAATATCAATTCGTGATGATACATACGCCCTCCAGCCGTTAGCACTGCCTATGTAGACAGGGCCGTTATTCTGTGAGTTAAGCACTGTACAACCCCTTGAACAACAGTTCTTCAGGCGAATACACAGAGCGTGGTGCATACTCGCTTCTGCGTTCTTCGTACTCATGCCTAGGAACGTAATCTCCTTCGAACTCGTCATAGACAAGCTCTTCAGTCTTCACGATGGTAATACGTTCGTCGTTGTCGCCGAAGTGCATTTTTGCTCCGACTCTGTTTTCACGCAGAAAGTCGATTGTCTCGCCTGGTGTCATGTTTTCTTCACAGTCTATATCAAGGATATATTCGACTGCATCGACCTCTGTAATGTGGTCGTATTCTTCGTTTCCTGTGTCGATCTTGTATTCATAAACTGTCATCTCTCTAACCAACCTTTTTATGCATTTCCGCTGTTAACGTCCATAAATTCAAAAACCGTTTTCATGTCTTCAAGCCAAATATCCCAAGCTTTTCCGTTGTCGTGACACACCATTTTGTCACTAGACACCTTGAAACCACCGTTTTCTTTTTTTACAGTATAGACTCTTCCGTTAACTGTGTAATTTTTCATCTCTCTACCTCCGGTTTGTTGTTGCGTTGAAGTCAGAATACACTTTTCAGATTTCAGGTCAATAACTTTTTGTAAATATTATTTTATTGCTTGACAACTGTTGGTTTTGGTGTATTGTACAACACATGGAACACAAAAAATACGAACTAAAAGAACTTCGGCAGATGTCTATACCAAAGCTTGCCAAGATTGCAGGCGTCTCATATTCAACACTAAAAATGCACTCTGAGGGAGCGGTCCCAACTAGGCGAATCTATAAAAAGTACATAGAAGCTTTTGGATTCCCTTTGGGGGAGGTTGTTTCTGGTGGTTCTCGAGCTGGTTTTATTTATGTTGCAAAAAATGAATTTGGCCTTGTAAAGATCGGAGCTACGACTAGGACTGTAGAAGCTAGAGTAAAGCAGATAGAAAGCTTGTCTGGAGTAAAATTTTTGGAATACGCTGGAATGGAATCTTGCTTGCCTTTTTTGGCGGAGAGAAAAATACATAAAGAGTTTGATGGGAAGAGGGCGGTTGGTGAGTTTTTTAATGTTGGAATCGAAGAGGCTTTTTGGGTTGCAAAGGAAGTTTGCGATGACCAATACATGTCTTTAATTGGAAAAGACGCTCCAGGCTTTAAAAGAAGACACAGGGGTAAAGAGGAGGTGGCATCTGTAATAAGGCACCACGGAGGGTTTAGCGCAGTAGCTTCGATTCTAGGCGTCTCAAGACAGGCTGTGCATCAGTATTCGCTTGGGAAAAGCTACCCAAAGAAAGACAGTGAGGCATATGCAATATTTGAAAGCATGTGTGACGATTTCAACAGTGTAGACACTTCCATTGTGGAGCAAAAAACAAATGCAGTGCAGCTTAAGCTTATATAAAAAACAACATAGCATTAAACAAAAGAGGAAGAGGGGAGCACAATGACCTATCATGTGATAGAGGCGTGCGAAAAGTATACTAAATCTAAAAAGAGAGGCAAGAAGTAATGGCTAGTTTAAAAGAGATTCAGGACGAGATTAAAACCGCTTTTTCCGCGCTTGAAGAGGCCACTGATGAAAACAGAGAAGAGCTTGAGAGCGCATTGAGTGACTACCTGCAAGACCTTGGCGAGCTTGAGGCTGACAAGGCAGACGCGATTGGATTTATGTTGCGTGAGCAGACTGCAAGGATCGCTTTTTTGAAAGATGAAGAAAAGCGTATTGCAATGCGCAGAAAGTCTGCTGAAAACGCATTGTCAAGAACAAAGGACTATTTTAAGGCAGTGATGACTGAGGCTGGATTGCAAAAGGTCAAGGGAAACACAAGTACAATTTACCTCAGAAAAAGTGAATCTGTTTTTGTAGGCGTTGAAGCTGAAAATCTGCCGGAAGAATTTAAAAAGATATCTATATCTGCAAGGGCTGCTGATATCAAAAAAGCGATCAAGTCCGGTGTCGATGTTCCTGGGTGCGAGATAAGGACCAATTATGGATTCAATGTACGATAGACCGGTAGAACCAGAAGAGCGAGAACTAGGCGTTAAGCGTCAAGGTCCGTATAATGATGGGGGTGAGTAGATGAACTTGGAAAAGCTACAAGAGCCTTTTAAGGCTGAGGACATAGAATGGAGGGTCCAGTCTGCTGGAAATGGTGCCAGGGGAGTGTGGGCTAGAGTTTTGGCGTATGTCACTAGTCGTGCTATACAAAATAGACTCGACGATGTTTGTGGACCTGAGAATTGGAAGAATGAATTTGCAACTGGACCAAACGGAGGCATCCTTTGCGGAATATCCATAAAGTGCGGTGAAGAGTGGGTAACAAAATGGGACGGTTCAGACAATACACAAATTGAGGCCGTTAAAGGCGGCTTGTCCGGAGCCATGAAAAGAGCGGGTAGTCAGTGGGGCATTGGTAGATATCTATACTCTCTCAAGGAGGGATATGCCACTATAAGCGAAAAAGGAAAGCACTACCAAGGAGCGAATAAGGGCAAAGGTATATCTGCTTTCAAGTGGGACCCGCCAAAACTGCCTGAATGGGCTTTGCCTCCTAAAGACGATCGTGCGGCAAAAAATCCTCAAGAGTCTTACATTCCAAATGACGACGTGAAAAAGATTTATGCGTCTAAGGATAGAGGCGAACTTGAAACAACATGGGCCTCACTGTCTGCGATAGCAAAAAAGAACCCCGCCGTACTCGAAGCAGCAAAAGAGATTGGAATAAGGTACCCAAAGGAAGAGCCTTGGAACAACGGGCAGAGAAAGCAGATCATGGCTTTCTACGGTGACACACCACGAGAGGAAAGAATCGAAGACCTCTGCAAGCGAATCGGACGCAAGATAAAATCAGCTAACGAGTTGACACACGTAGAAGCTGAAAAAATTATTAAAGATATCAAAGGATAAAAATGTCTACAATGAATAAAGTTATTTTACTCGGGCGCATGGGCGAAGACCCAAAGCTTTCATACACAACTTCTGGCACTGCAGTCGCAAGCTTTTCACTTGCTACGGATGAAGGGTACAAAGACCGTCAGACAGGAAACAAAGTTGATAAGGTGGAATGGCATAGCATTGTGCTGTGGAGAGGTCTGGCTGAATTTGCACAAAACTATTTGTCCAAAGGTCGCCTTGTACTTGTCGAGGGGAAATTGCAGAAACGCAAATGGCAGGCTCAGGACGGAACCAACCGCTATAAAACGGAGGTCGTTGGTGTGAACATTCAGGCTCTGGACAAGTCTCCGCAACAGGGTCAACAGCAGAACCATCAGCAGGGTGGATATCAGCAACCGCAGCAGAACAATAATCCTCCTGACGAAGACCTTGGCCCATCTTTTCCAAGTGAGGAAAACGGATTGGATGACGTTCCATTTTAGCCAACAATAACAACTACTTACAAGCTGGACCGTGTAAAAGCGGTCTGGCTAATTAAAACTTATTGCAAGAAAAAAGGGTAGATTAGTGGCTGATTACTTCAAGCTGATAGCCGTTAAGCCTGATACATACAGGTATAAAAAAGGCGATAGGCGGCATCGGTATCAATACTGGACAAACTTAAATACCGGATCAAAGCTCATTGAGGTGTGGCCTCGCTCTGAGCTTTACGAGGATTTGTCGTCCGACGGTAAGCGCACGTATACAAAATGCATGGTTTATGGCCACGAAACTGGACTTATAACCGTGCAGGTGTGCAAGCTTAAAAAGGTCGTTTGGTCCGGTGATGTTTTAAAGTCAAGCATGGATGAGATGATCAAGGAGATGTAGTATGACGACAATCACAGTTAGCAATAGGGTTGTGCGAGAGGTTGCAGAAAAGAAGATAAAACAGATTGACGTTTGCCCAATGACTGGATTTCACGGCCATGTAATTTGCGTACTTACTTCAAAAGCAACGAGTTTGATTAATTCCGCAGATTCAAGAGAATCAGGCACCATGCAGATTTCTCTTGACGATGCTAAGTTCTTGGGGCTGGTGTAGGTATGGGACTATGTGAAAAATGCGAACACGGTCGCAAAAGAAGCGGTGGGTATATATTATGCCTAGCTAGATGGGAACACGTGTACGAGCAACCTTCTGAGTGTAGATGGTTTGATGGAAGAAACAACAAGACAAAGGATTGATGGTATGGAACTGAACAAAAAAGAGAAAGCATGGTTAAAAAAACTACAACGCATTTTAGACGAATGCCCAACTAGTCGAATTGGGTTTTACACTATCGGAGATCGTTCCGTATCATTATTTGATGTTAGTAAGCTGGAAGAAATCGGTTACGAGATGGACCGCGGGAACGCACCAGACTTTGGACCTGCCGTTGATAGAGTCGGTGCCGGCTTCGATGAAGACATTGTATTCCCTAACCCTGTTGAATCAACGTCTGGATAATATATGAACAGAACATTTATTCAGTGGATCAAAGGATTCTGGTGCAAGCACGAGTGGACCAAATGGTCTCACTTCTCCGGGCTGTCTGATATACGCTTTTGCAAGAAATGCAGAAAGCATGAGGTGCGAGGCATGTGGCGTGCAAGCGATGGCGAAATTTATGACGAAGGGTGGAAGGAGTAATGAGCGATAATATCCCTAAACGAAAAGCCGTACTGCTTGAGGCTGCCGAAACAATTACACAGGACCGTGTGGACAAGCACGGTGAACCAGAAGATAGCTTTGAAGCAATTGCACAGTTCTGGACTACGTACCTTAAATCCAAGGGCGTAATGCTCAGGAACTGCGAGCTAACAAAGGCCGATGCTTCATGTATGCTTGCACTGTTCAAGGTCGCACGGCATACAGTGCAGGAAAATTCAGACAATTTAGTTGATTGCGCTGGATACATCGGCATCACCGCAGAGTTGACAGATAAAGAGTAGATCATTTTCGTAACGTCGCGGAAAAGGAGATAAGTAGATGCCTGAATACGCTTGGTGCATGGTATATAACATCGTGTTGATCGGTGTGCTTTGCTTCTTATGTTTTTATTTAAAATCAGCAGTGCCATTGTTTGGACTGATTTTCCTTATGAGCTATATTTCACCAGCTGGACACGAGGCAAGGATTGAAAAGAAGCGAATAGAGGCAGTGCAAGAGCTTGTCGAGCAGGGAATTATAATCACTCCTCAAATAGAAAGAATGATAAACGGAAAATAACAAACAAACCCATCCAACCATTTAAAAAGGAGATTTTACATGAAAAAGATTATTGTTTCTATGGCTATGGCTATGGTGATAGCATTTGCATCTGTTTCCAGTGCAGGTGTATTTGGTCAAGACGAATTGAGAAAGACAGATGCAGGGTACGAGATTGACACATGGGGAGCAAATTCAGAGGTGTATGAATTTACACCTAAAACAGCACCGTGGAAAACTTGCGTAGTCTACCTCACTGATAATATTCGGGCTGCTGCAATGCAGTGTTTTGATAAACCAAACGCCCACAGCATTATCTTGAAGCTCAGAGGTGTTTCTAAGTAAATAGATCATTTTCGTAACGTCACGAAAAAGATACCCCAACCAACTATTTAAAAAGGATGATGAAATGCGAATAGTTAAAGATATGCCGGAGTCCGGCGTATTTGTTGAAGACAATTGTTTCTCTGTTATAGATGAAAAAGGACTTCACTTCCCACTTGGACAGGATTCTATAGAGGTTATCAAGGACGCAGAAATGTTTATCATTCCAGAAAAATAGGAAGATTAACAAACAACCCCCGCCAACCAAGAGGAAAGCGGGGGATTTTCTATTTTATGCGCCCATGGTCTGATTCCAACTATAAGCCATCGATTCAAGGCAAGTGTCGTGTGTGCATTGGCAAACCTTTGTAACCATGTCTAAAATCTCAGGAGTCTTTCTAAAGTCATACGGGATTGACATGACATAGTTTTTATCAACAAAGAACCGACTGTTTTCAACGTCCCACGCAAAAAACTTTGTGCCATTATCGTATACTGTCAATGGCGGCAAAGAGTCAGAATAGACGCTGAAATTACTGTTGTCAGCATCTGTTATGGCAAGAATAAAAGCGTCCATTATCGCTACAGCTTCTTGTACAGCAGTCATATAAAACTCCATAAAAAAAGGCCACCGTCCCGACAAAGGGTAGTGGCCTGATTGGTCCTAAAGGGTTCTCTTAGCTAGAAGGATGCTATCAAAGAGCCTTTGACCTGTCAATGAGGTCAGAAATGTTTGATATTGTTTTACCACTGTTTATCTTTAGCGAACATATTCCACCCTGCTTGATTGATAGGGATGCTTTCACCTCAACAGTATCACCACTCATAGAGTCTTTGTAACCACGCTCTATAGCCTTCATGAACTCGGCAATACAAGCTATTTTCTGTTGCTGCTGGCGTTCAATATCAGCCATTGCTATTCCCGCCATTTACAATGTCGTTTCCTGCACAATTTATACTGAGCTGGCGTGATACATCGTTGCAGAGCTTTGATTGTGTGTATTGTACTTGGTCTTTAACCGCTGATATCTCTCTTGCGTTCTCTCGCTGCTGCTCTTTAACTGAGTCCATATCTTTTTCTATCCGCTTGTATCTGTCGCCGTATTTGACAAACAACACGCCAGTACAAATCGCAGAAGAGATAAGAACAGATAAGAAGCAAGCACCAGCCAATAAATAAATATTACCCATTTTCTATATCTCTTCCGGCAGAGTTGACACTGAGGTCAATATTGCCTTTTTCTGTTAGTTGCAACGCCTTAGTCAGTAAAGAGTCTGCCATCTCTGCACTTGCTTGCTTGTTCTCTAGGTCTTTTAAGGACTTTTGAACCTCTTTAAGCTTTTGAAAAACCATTAAAGGAATTACAGCGAGAACCGTGGTCCAGATTATTCCAAATATCGCAACGTGCTTAGTTGTTATGTAGTACATTTTTTTTAAATTTTTCTGAATTTTTTTAAATTTTTCTGAATTTTTTTAAATTTTCCCCACTAAAAAAGGCCACCTGAAAAGTATCAGATAGCCTTTATTTTGTAAACTTAACCAGAGAAGTGCCTGAAAAGGTATGCAGTGGCTCCAGCTGCGAGCGGTGTCATAACCCACCACATGGCAAAAACCTTTCTCCTATCACCCTGTATTTCTTTTAACTCTTTCTGGATAGAATCAATCTGCTTTTGCTGGTTAGACTGGTTTGTCTCAATCCTAGTCACCTTGGTTAGTAGCTCGCGGTTTTGCTCAAATAGCTGCCCGATTGAGTCCAAAAGCCTGTCTTCGTTGGTTATGCCCATGACAACACCTCGACAATAACAAGGCCAGGCTGTCCGTCTACAAGCTCATATGTGTTTGTGTTTGTCCTATATCCAGCGCCGCCAGCACCATGCCCATCAGGGGTAGAGTCAAAAAGCCCCTTCAGCTGACTAAACCCAACTGGATATCCGCCTAGTGGTCTATGCGTGTAATTGGGAGGAACGCCAACAAAGTCATTGTAAACAGTTTCAACGTCAAGGATTGTTATTAAGTCATGTGAGTTGTAAGACACAATCCCCCTAGATACTATGTTGTCGTAGTTCGCAGCTGGCAAAAGTTGTCCCTTATTCCCACCTCCACATACTATTAGCAATCCAAAAGAGCTGTCGGCGCCATCTGTTGGTGTTGTGCCTGACGTTCCGCCAGTTCCGATTGTTATTGTTTCATCGAATCCAATTGCAGAAAAAACAGCCCTTGCAGCACCACCAGAGGCAGCAGGATGTATTGCAGTCGATGACGTTATTGGTGTTGAAGCGGCGTAAGCACCGCCTCCTCCTCCGATGGCAGTAACCTGAACTTGTCTTGCATCTGGCTCGTTAAAGTCCAGAGGACCAAAAGTACCGTCCGGCAATAGCTCGCCATCTGAGGTGTAGTACCTCAGGCTCCTTCTGTTCGGGGAGAGGGAATTTATCGCCTGATCAGTTCTCTCAGGTGTCATGAGCGTTGTTGAAGACGTCCCGCCCTCGGCCTCTACCTGTGTAGCGATCTTGTACGATGGTGTAATTTTGCCGTCGACCACTGCGCAAAACTGACCGTTGTTAGCTACTGAAACTTCGCCTATCTTTGCATCGACTGCGCTAGCTATTGTTATCGCTGTGTTAGCATCATCTACTGCAGTGTCGACAAGACCATTTACCTCGTCGATTGCGCCATTGACATCTGAAGATGTCAGGCCGGAGACCGTGTTGTCGTAGCTGACTCCGGAAGCAAATGTCCGTTCTATACCAGCGTCAATAATCTGGTTGAGCTTTGTAAGAACTGAACTGGCAAGTTCAATTATTGAGAAATGTTGTGGATAATCAGCCATGTGTACCCCCTACGCCCAAACCCTAACCAGGCTTGATGGTTTTGATGTCTCATACTTGGAAAGCTCACTTGGCAAAAATTCTCCCCTCAAGGATACAATAACACAATCTTCATATTGATCTAGTAATAAAAAGCAGTCTTTATAAATGCCAGTAATTTCACCATTTGGAGCTGTTCCGATAACCGAGCGAGCGTGTTCGGCATCGCTGAATTTTAAAAAAAAATCATTATACATATCACTTCCTCGATGTAAGCTTTAATTCGTCTGGCGATATAGCCTTTGGAAAATATGCGACCCTTGTTATATGCCCGTCCAAACAGTTAAACCCACCAGTTATCTGTCCTAGTGCAAACTGTGTAAAGGCCGGAACTGTTCCAACTAAGCTAGATAACGGATCGCTACCATTTGCAGAAACATAAAAGCTACTATCTTTATAGGAAAATGCTGCAGCAGCATAGCTTAAGCTTTCTATGTCAATTGTAAATACATTTGCAGATGCAACATAAAGCCTGAAGCTATCAACGCCGATAGCGTTCTTTATCAGTGTTAGCCTGTTTTGGTATGTCTGGTCGTTTATGGAGCACGCACATGTTCCTGAGTTGCTACTGTTATACTCAATCAAAACAGAGCCTTCAGATGAATTGAACGGAAAAGCGGATGTTAATACCCTAAAATTATCAGCTGCTCTTGTGGCAGACACTCCAGCAGTTGATATAAACGATGTTGAATACTTACCATCCTCACACTGAAATCTATCGAGTGAACCAGACACTGTAAATGTTACTAAAGCTGGAGCGGCCAAGTTGAACACAACATCACTTCCCTCTGTTGCGACTCCAGTGGCTCCACCGGATAAAGTACAATCACCAGAGCCATAAACGCTCGTTGTGTAATCTCCCGCAGAAAGAGAGACAGACTGCGTTACTGGCGTTGCACTGTTGAGTAAGAAGTTTGTTCTTTGGTTTTCTATCAGAATTCCAAGATATTTACCACTCGAGTCATAGTCATGTCTCAACTGATCCACTGCAGCCGTCTCTATCTGGCCTAGCTGGTTCGTGAAAGTAGCCGAAGAAGCTCTGTTGAACAGGCAGAGGTCTGGTATACCGTTTGTGTTATTTCTTGAACCGTATGAATCAATCTCAAGAGAAGGCGTACTCGAAATCTCAAGAACGCTAGCGTATGCAGTTCCGCCTGACTCTCTGGAAAAAATTGCAAGATAGTTCAAGTCTTTTTCAAGCTTCTGTTCGCCTGTATCTTGCGATGTAAATATGTTTGTCATTAATACCCCCTAACCTGCGCTGAGATTGTCCCAGCGACGCTATTTTTGTCTTTGTCGTAAATTATCACTTTTGGGCCTAAGATATTGTCTTTATCTTCGTACTGTGCTGATATTGCTCCGCCAGCCTCAGATTTTAGGGCAAGTAAGACATACTTTATAGCTGTGTACTCTTTTACTATTGGCAACCTCGCCCCGCCGATTGGCACTGAAAATTCTTGTATAACCTCTTCTATATCGTCTACGTCGATTGATACAATTATATCTGATGTTGTTGTGTCTGAAACCGTTTGACCTGGGATAGTCTTAAACCTAAACTCATAACCGAATGTGTCGTGTACTTCAAAAGCCTCTGGAACAGGTATAAATTCGTTAGAATCGTCAAGTGGCGCTGAAATCTCACGAAATTCAAGCGTGTATTCTCCGATTAAAACAGCTGATACAAAAGCTTTTTCGCCTATGTGCCTAGGCTGCACCTCGTAAATAAAGTGGTACAGAATCGGAAGGGCTGTGTTGTCGAAAAAAGCCTTGTCTGGCGGGTTGAACATAGGCTTGTCGCCAGGTTCAAAAAAGCCTCCAGCCTCATATGGTACAAGTTTCCCGTCGGCTATATCAGCATTGATCAGTCTACTATAAACATATCGACCTTCTTCATAGTACAGCTCATTGCCAGGCGGGTAAGCAAGAAAAGGTGCTTGCTCCCATACTGGCGCTTGGTTTATCTGCTCCAGAATGTTCCTCTCTGCAACATCTCCAAGGTCGACTTGCACAAAACCAGCGTTTACAGATTGATTTCCAGCGACATCATAGGCTTTGACGAAAAAAGTTAACGCACCGTTGTACGATCTTGCGTCAAACTTTGTATTTAGTATTAACCCTCCAGATGCAGCTAGGGAGTTGTCCCATGTTGCTGTTGATAGAGTGGAGTACCTGACCTCAAATCCAGCAAAGTCAATTGGTGTTGATTCGTAGAGCCATGTGACGTACCCGTCAACAAACTGCACTGCTGAAACGTCCGGTGGTGGGGTCGACTTTCCGACTACAGTCTCATTTGTAACGGCAGAAAAATCAGATGCAACACCTAGTCTTGTCTGCGCCTGTAGCCTGATTTGATACTCTGCACCCTCTTCGACTCCATTAGCGTATACAACGCCGTCGGCAGCCCCAGACGTACCAAGTGTTAGCCATGCCTGTTCGCCCACCTTGCGACCATAGCAAACTGTCGTCACAGCCTCGACGCCACCAGCTGGAACAGAAAAAGTTATTTGCACTCTCGGGACAAGATTTCCACCAGATGTTACTTGCATTGCCCATTCGTCTGAGCGCACAGACTCGATTATTGGAGTTGATGGTTTTTCTTTAAATACCCTGCTAGGAGCTGTTATATTGCTGTCAAATGCAGGTATTGGCCCACTGATTGCATCCATGAGGTTGTCAGCTGCGTCTACTGCGGTTATCCTTGCGGTTATGTCGCTTTCGGGTTGCACAGACGTTACAAGTAAATTGACGCTTGTTCTGCTTGTCTCGCCAAGCCCAACAAGGTCGTCAAAAACAGGTCCGTTCGCAATCGGCACTTGCGCTGTGAAAAAAAGTTCTCTTCCTGTTCCGACAACAGTGTTAACGGCATATGTCTCAGATTGCCCCATACCCATCATCTCAATCTGATAGTTTTTACCAGTCTCCATGGTGAACTCTTCGTCAATAACAATAGATGTTATATATGTACCGTCGTCACTGGCCTTCATCACGCGCCCCTGAACGATACCCCAATATGTGACATCATATGCGGCCTTGATCCTACTGCCGCGAGAGTATGCAATAGAGCGAAAGTCTGTATTAAATGTGTATTCTGCGGGGCGAAGTTCAAGCTCTGCAAGGCGCAGGCGTCCATGCTTGTACACAAGATCGGGTGTTGTAACTCCATCCTGCTCCCACTCAATGACGTTTTGAGCATTGCTTGCGTCTACATTGTCAGCGTAAACAATTCTCTCGTCTTCCTGATAGTCTTTTTCTTCGTTGATAAATCGGAATCGCAACCCGTCAATTGGTTTTGAAAGAAACTCTTTTCTCTCACTAAAGCCCCACGCGGTACGCGGTGTAATTGCGTCAATTATTGGCTGGGATGGGTCGTCAAATACAACAGAGTGCTGACCGGATGCACTACCAAAGCTATACAAGTAGCTAGCTCTACCAGCTGCAAGTATGTTGTGCATTGTAGTTCTCACTGATTGTCGCGATGTAATCACAGAGTTATACTCCCACCCATACAGCTCGCACCAATCATAAAATTCTTTGTATGCAATGTGGTCGATCTCTGTTCTGTCTTCTGCCTCTCCGACAGCGTCTCCGTTCTGGATAAGGTACGCAGCAAGAGCGGCGCAATTAGATGTGTATGCCTCTGTCCAGCTGCCAAAGTCATCTGTGACAAGTCCTTTCGACTCGCAGACACAAGAAAATTCGTCTATAGACCCGCTCAACTGGTCGCTTGCCTTTATCTCAAGCTCTACAAGGGTCATCCTTCGCCCACGGTAATCAATTGACTTGTACTCTGTGAAAGACCGCAATACAGTCCAGTGGGCTTTGTCAAGCGTGGTTTCTGTGGTGGCTTCATAGTCTGGATCCTCAGTTATGCGCCTAATAGAGATGTCCCATTGACCAGAGCTTGGTAGCTCAATTTCAAACCCACGACGAAACGGATTGCGAGTTTTGTTTGTGACTGAATAGGCCGTAGACGCGCCCCAAGTAGCAGAGCCAAACTCTCTAAATCGAACTTCAAAATCAATAGTAAGCTCGTTTGCATTGCCTTTGTTGTCAATCTTTTCTAAGCCAGTTTGAAAAGTGACCTCGACGCTCGCCCTTGTTGTCTTTAGGGGAGTTGTCCTTGTTTGCCAGCCCGATGACTGTTTAAGTAGAATTGACAAAGTCTCTTCTTTGATTGCAGTGTCAAAATACTCCAAAGCTTCCCCAGACCACGCTTGATGCTCAAACTTTGTGACACCTTCAAAAGTCTCCAGCGCAGTGTCTCCAATCTTAAAACCTGACAGGCGAACGTCTCCCAGTGACACCACATATAGATACCTATAAAACTTGTCTTCGTCTTTCAAATATGAATACGGAACAGCTGCAAGTCTTGGAGAGAATCGCACTTTGCCAATTACTAACGGAACAACTCCATACAGATCGACCTTGTTACGCGAACCGTCAATTGACCAGAGCTTTTTCGATTCTTCCTGTGTTGGACGACCTGAAATGCCGTTGGCGCTAGGGGCTGATACTGGTGCAATAGCAGAGGACAGCATCCCAGCACCCATGACCACAGCCCCTGCAGCGATTGCACCAACTATACCCTGCACGGCCTCAAGGGCACCAAAAGTGTTTACAACACCAAGCTCTGAAAGCCCTACGCCAATATCAAATCCTATACCATTAGCAGCCCAGGTGCCGAACTGTGGCGCTATAGCAATTGCAGCTAATGAAATTATAGTTGTGATAGGATTCTTTCCGCCATCACCGCCGCCACCGTGGACAGTTGCGGCAACATGCACGACCTGATCTTCATACAACACCATAAAAGGCAAGTCTGTATAGCTACAGTAAACTCCATCCACAAAGACAGCATATTGAGAGATTCTTGCTGTAGAAATACCATTCGCGCGAAAAGCGATCCTCAAAGCCGCTAAAGCAGAAATCCCGCTCGGACCGTGAAATATGTCAATTTCAGGCCGGAACGGGTCTTTTCTAAATCTGATTATTACAGAGTCTTTTTTTATTTCGCTAGGTGCGTGCAATGCTGGAAGATTGTATTCTGTCTTCATGTCTGTAATAACCTACTATTCTCTTTGACCATTTAGGGCTTGCAAGTTGCTCGATGCTAACGTGTGCGCCCTCTCTGCTGTGAATGAATCGTCCTTTTCCTGCGTATACACCAACGTGGTACGGGATTCCGCCAAAACCAAACTTGATTACATCAAATTCTCTTGGCGTTTTTACTTCTATAAAACAATTCATTCCGTTTGTCATGTATTCGGACAGCTCGCGCCTTGCTTTGGTAAACATGTATTTATCATATCTAAATGGGCAGTCAGGAATTGTTATTCCCAGTTCTGCCTTGTAAACCATAATAGCAAGGCCAGCACAATCAATGCCACCAGCGCTTCTGCCGTGATGTTCAAAGGGTATCCCTATGTATTTGTTTGTCCAGATCATAAAAACAGCGCAGGAAAAGTTCCAGATGTAAAATCTACAGCTGGGCAAGGTTCGTCGAGTGCGTAGGTCGTTCCAAGCTTGCCCTGAATCTTTGTCATTGTTGTGGTTGTTGTGTTTAGCTTCATCTTCGGGATGTCGTATTCAACATTCTCAAGATCGCTTGATAAAACGACCTTCAAGCTTACGTCGGCAGATGTTCTTATCTCACGCAAAGCCCTGACCACGTCAAAACTTGTGTTCGCTATTTCAACATCGGCAACTGGCTGCTTTCCGTCTTGCGGGGAGTCTGGGAGAACTATTGAAAATGGAGCGTAAAGCCATTCTTTTTCGTCGTGAATCGTACCGTAAACTGGATTTCCTGAAGACCCGTCATAACGCAAAAGAATGGTTGCGTCGCTAGATAGATAAATTGGCTCTTGCAAGTCTGAGTGGTTTATTTCTGCTAAAAAAATAAAACATTCGTTGGTTTCAGACCTATTTACAGCCTCTACAAAACTATTGCTCGGCATGAGGCCAGACCTCCAAGCGTAAAGAAACAGCCCATTCAAGACCGCTACGTCTAGTGCTTATCCCATCCATTGGCATACGAACATAAACCTGCTTTGTGTCGTCAAGTGGCTTTGGAAACCAAAATGAACCAGCCTCAACGGATTTAGAAAATGTATCAAAAAGCTCTTTTTGGGCGTCGTTCATAATGAACGTCCCTGTAATTGGTGTCATATTCGCAGTTGAAACCCTTCTCAAACGACTGGGTCCATGGTCTACCTTTGCCTCGATAGTATTGTCGGCGGACCTCTCGCCATACCCGTCATTCTGGAAAGCTTGCGGTAGTCCTGAAGGCCAATAAGTAAACGCCATTATCTACCCCTTGTCGGCGATTGTAGCCCGTTTGCGTTCTGAATAGCTCGCCCAACCATTCCATTGTTTAAAACGTCGTTCGCAACAATTCTTTTTACTATTACATCTATTCGCTGTCCACCACCAGCTGTGCGTGTCGCCGCAGCTGTCGCAGTTGTCCCGTCTGCTTGATTGTAAACATTGACCTCTACACCGCCAGACCCTGAAAAGTTGTCTCTGTGTCGTGGGTCGCTTTGTGTCAGGACTTCCTCACCACGCATTAAGACTGCCGGGACCTCGTTGGGTGACAAACCTGCAATTCCGCCAGAATGATATCTTGTCGCACCTGAAAATGCTAATGCGCTTACATCGGCAGTCTTAGAAGGCGAGTCTGCTCCAACAACGCCGCCGCCATGGAAGAAGCCAGAAAATATACTTCCGCCAATGCTTGAAAAAGCGCTCGTTAGCGGTTCTGTTATCGCTCTCTGTGCTGCAATCCGTGCCAAGTCTGCAATTATAGAATCAACCATGCTTTCAAACTCAAACTTCCCAGTGGTCGCCATATCTGCAAAAGCGTCGCCTATGTTGCTTGTCACTGATTCGACATTTGAACGAAGAGTGTTAAGTGCTTTTTCTTGAGCCTTTACCTCTTCTTCAACTGCCTTTTTTGCGGCTTCTACTTCGTCTTCCCTGAGCTGGATTATTGCCTTGTTGAAAGCTTGCTCCTCTTCAAGCTTTCTAGCCGTGAAAGAGTCGTCAAGCCCAGCATCTGCAAATCCTTTTTTAAATTGGATTATGTTTTTTTGTATCGAGTAGTATTTTTGAAGCTCTGCGTTGTTCTTGCCTAAAACGCTAGCCTCTCTCTCAAATGTCTTATCTAATTGGTATTGCTGGTACTCTGAAGTTGTTAATGTTATTTTTGCAATGGCGTCTCGAACGCGTTCAAGGGCCTTAGAGTATTCTTTTGTTGGTTCTTCTGCGCTTGATGTACTTTTGGCAAGCTCTGCCATAATGTCGGCAGAGTCCTTAACAGATTCTGCGGCCCTTGCGGACGCTTCGTTTATTCCGTCTATCTCTTCTTTTATCTTGCTGGCAGGATCAAGGGCAGCATCAAGACCGTCTTTTAGGTCGTTAATGTCTCCGGTAAATCTCTCTACAGTGTCTGTGCCAAATGATCGTGAGATTTCACCTATCTTTGAAAGCTCGTCACCAGTTCCGCCAAAGTCAAAAGATGCCAACGCTCCCAGAGCTGCACCAAGCTGCTTTGTAACGTCAAGGACGGAAGATATCGCATCGACAGCAGTTAAAACGGTATCTACAAAAACAAGCTCTATTGAGTTGCCAAGGATTTTTATCTGTCCGTTTATTACAACAACGTCTTTGCTGAGCGTGTTTATTGATCCTGCGAGCGATATTGCGCCAGTTTGAGAGTCTTTAAATAGAGACAACATACCAGACAAGTTGCTGTTTAGTAGAGAGCCGACAATTTCGCCAAGCTCTTTAATTTCTGACCTTGCTCCAGTTATGCCTGAAACGCCTTCAAGTGCAGAGTCTTTTAATCCCTTACCTACAGAGACAGATAAGTCATCGACAATTGCGTCAAGTATGCGCATTTGGTTCGCAAGCTCTTTACTCGACCTTGCAAAGTCTCCAATTGCATTAGGGCTTTGCTCTATTGCTGCATTAAGACGTAATTGTGCCTTCTCTGCTATTGTCAGGTCTTTCCACACAAGCCCCAAGCGCTCTGAATAGGCTTGCATCTGGGTTTCGTTCAGGACAAGGCCTAGGGCCTTCGCTGCTTCTGTCTCGCCAAGCATGGCTTTAGTGAGTGCATCTGTTGCACCTACTGCCCCGCCTGAGAAGTTTGTAAAAGAGGCAAGGTCTGTACCGAGCTGAACAGTCTGTTTTGCCAGGTCCAAAGCTGCGTCTTGCTGAAGTCCAAGCCCGGTGAGCAAATCGCCAACCCCGGCAAGAGCGGCTTTACTGCCTTCCTCGGACATGCCGTAGAACTCGGAAAGCGCAGACGCAGCCCCCTCAGCCTCGTCTTTGATGCTACCAAATACAACAGAAAACTTGTTTTGCGTCTCTTCGGCATCGCTTGCGGCATTGATGAGAGTACCGCTGAACTCGACGACCTCTTGAATCGCTAACGCACCAACAACAGCGCCAACTGCAGCGCCAAACCCATTGAATGAACTTGCTACGCTGTCCGCGGCCTTCTCTGTTTTTCTGCTTTGGCTTTCTAGGCTCTTTAGTGATTTTGTACCCTTATTCACATCAGAACTATCGACTTCTATGCCTAGTCTTGCAATATCTGTCATTTCTTGCCTTGCCTATGCGCTATATCCATTGTTCGGATCGCAGCAACGTCGTGCTGTGTCATCTCAACTTGCATCATGTCGCGATATGCCATTAATTCACTCATCCTTATTGGCTCGTTCGACGGTATTGTTGTTCGCACATCCCAGAACAACAACCATTCAGGCTTGTTTTGCACTCCAGAAACGACACATCTGTACTGTAAGAGCTTTTCCGGCGCTGCTGGATCAATGTTCAATTGCAGATTCGTCTTTTCAACCTGTTCAAATGTTTTTAATGCCGTAACCCCCTTGTCATCGGGGGTATTCATTTCGACAAAGAGCTTTACGGCTTCTGCTAGTTCTCTTCGTCTTTTGGCAAAAAATTGGACAAGTCTCTTGCCTTGGCGCAAATCTGGTTAACGACCCAGGGGCATGTGTCAAACAGCTTTACCCTGTTGTCTTCGGAGCATTCGAGAACTTTTCCATCTAACTCTATCCCGGACCATCCAACAAGGCACTCAGAAGCCGCCCTTCTATTCATTTGGGCAGTCGGAGTGTTCATAATGTCAAGTTGCGTATGCGTTGCTTTTGGTCTTGACTCTACGCTGACGATTGTAAGCACGATGTCATCTATTCCTTCACCCGTCACAGGATGAACTGGCTTAAAATCAACTGTTCCAGTTGTATCAAATCTGCTAATATCCACTATGGAATCCTTGTAATCTGAATGTTTGTTCCAGTTACGCCATCAAGCAGGGCCTGAAAAGGCATGGAGATAGTTACCGGACCTTCGTCTGTCACTGTGTTGTCGCCGCCGGAATACTTTAGGCGAGGAATAAGAATGGTGTAACTGTTTGAAACGCCATCCCCCAGCGTAAACTCAAGGCTTGACTCTGTTTCATTGATAAATTTATTCAGCAGGGTTGCGTTTTCAAAGAATGCTGTAACATTTCCGGTCAAGTTGGAGCGACCGTTTGTAATTGCTGGCGTTTCGTCGCTACCAACAACAAACTGAGCGGCAAGACCGTTATCGAGCGTCATATCAAAGCCAGTCACAACACCAATAGTAACGCCGCCCTCTTTCAATACACCTGAAAAGGAGTCAAATGGGCTATTTGCCTGCGACGCTGTGGGCGTGGCATCAAGCGGTGTTCCAGAGTATGAGGCACCCTTGCCAACAACGTCAAATGTCGCCGTCACAATACCATCTGGAACAACGTTCATACTGAAAGAATTTACCATGCAGCCAGTAAAAACCCCGTATTGAGCAATGTCAGAGAATAAGCGTTCAATTGTGAAAAACTTTTCTGTAGTGCCTGCTTTAAGCACATCTGTAGCCCATGTGCCAAACAACGCAGCCTCAAGAAAAGCATCAAATTCACCGTAAGACATTTCAACGTCAATTGGTCCGCCAACCTGTTTTGTACCGTGTCTCAAGTCTGAAATCTGTCTGTCGCTTCTCAGTTCTGCCGACTGAAAAGAGTTCTTTGAAAGCACAAGCCCGGCACCAGTGTGGCGCAAGGATGTCATTTCAGGAGTCAAAGGAGTTGTCCCGAAAGTCACTTCCTCAATGTATTGAAGCCCGTGGAATGAGCCGCTAGCAAAAGCCATAGTTCCCCCTAGTTCTCAGTGTATGCCCTGTAATAAATGCTAACAGGGATTTGATAATGTGTATCTAAAGTCTGCGGTGGGGCTATTGTCGCCTTTGTTATTGTCACCGAGACCGCTCCACTTGTTAATATCGTTCCTCGCTTAAAGTGCTCAATCAATTCGTCTGCCTTCGTGTACGGATCTTTAGTCCCGTTTTTTTCCACATACATGACATTGACTTGCACAATACCAGTGTCCTCGTTAACGCCAGCGGTTCCCAGTGTCGCCTGATTCGTGTCCGCTGGTAAAAAGAACATCTCTAAAAAACTTTCTGCCGTGTTTGAAAAGTCAACATTAGGCCATGATACAGGCCAGTCGTTTACAAACGTTGATAAATGCGTTGTGAATGCTTTAGTTATTTCGAGCTGACTACTCATCTAACAACCTCTTTTACTACACCGTCAATTGTTTGTTGTGCTTTTGCGAGTGTGATTCTCACCATTCCCCGCGGAGCTTTCTGACTTGATCCATACTCAAGCGGAGGCATGTATATCAAATTGGACGCTAGAAACACGCTTCTTCCAGGATCAGACCCTAACACTGCGGTTGTCGCCTTGCCGATAGCCTCAGAGCCAGATTTATCTTCACCGTCATTGTATGCTGCTGGCAATGTGTACGCGCCTACAGTCCATGAGCCTCTGGCTCTCCCAGTATCGACAGGTGTTAGCAATATGACATCTGAAAATATCTCAAGGGTGAACCTCCGCACCACCGTGTCTATGTTTAGTCCTGTCTTCTTTGCGAAGTTTGATATGTCGAGGCTGAAATTTGTTTTTTTAGGCATCATCTTCTCACATGCAAATCAAACAGAATTGGTTCGTCGTCTGGATCAAGTGCCTTTGAGTTAAGAATCTCGTATTCAACACCCGACACCTTGAGCCTATCCCCAGCAACAGGTCTTACAGTTAGCCCTTTGGCTGCAATGAGTGCGAACTTGTCGCCGCTTGCGATTAGCGTGCCGTTCAAGTATGAATCTCCGGCTGACTGGATGTTCTTTTTTTTCCATATCCCATATGTAGGATATTCCACCGTTGTTGATGGCCCAGTAATGCATTCTGCCGGGTCGTATGTGCCTTGTGTCTCAACAGCTAAAAGCATTTCAACGCCAGCGTCTTTAAGGTCGTTGTATGCGTCTTCTATCTCTTGGGCGTACTTTGTCATACTAAACCCTGATCACCTTTGCTGAAGTTGAGCTGACAACTAGCCCACGCAATGAAGCGTTGATATCTGTATAGACAGGAGCGGATGGTATGCCTTCAAAGTATTCAGTCTCAAGAACATCGATCTTTTTCTTTTTGATATTCTGCCCAGTTCTAACGGCGAGAGTTACGTTAGGCTCTAAAAGCTCCTTCAATGAAGTCTGACAAAGAGCATCTATAACGCCCTGCGGAACTCCTTCGATCTCGTATCCGTTACGGTCGTAAGCATCAATTCTAGGCCACTCTAGAGACTGCTCTTGCGTTGCTTTTGTGCCGATATATGTTTTTTGCTCAATGAATTGCATAGCTCGTAAGATAGCTTGTTCTTTTTCAGCCTCTGTACCAGTCCATGTAGAATTACCATATCGTGTATGGTATGCATCTACGGTTGCAACGTCTGCATATGTATCTGTTCCGACAACAAGTGCCATATAATCCTCCGGTCAACTTTTGATACACTTTATTCTAAATGTTTATAAATGGCAAACTGTGGGTACTGGCTAAT
>Ga0193959_1000071_pt1 | contig 41734 bp, 23 predicted proteins | sample FB_2_MG_FD_140333 | JGI IMG/M metagenome (GOLD analysis project Ga0193959, IMG submission 140333) | Microbial mat bacterial communities from the Broadkill River, Lewes, Delaware, United States - FB_2_MG | ecosystem: Environmental > Aquatic > Freshwater > River > Microbial mats | place: USA... | reverse complement strand
TGGTAATCCCAGCTATGATCAGTGTCTATCCACAGTGCCTGTGCATTCGGTGTGGCGGCTGCGTGTGCCTCGATTAATTCACTGACGGTTTTTTCAGGGTAAGACACCTCGGTTTGGTTGTATTGACGTAACACTTGCTGGTCATGGCGAGACAATAGGGTAAAATCCCCGATTGGCGTTTGTGGTGCTGCGCAGACTTGATCGATTAGTTGCTCAAATTGATATTGAAAACGCGCGATGGTCTCGGTATCAAAAAGATCCGTTGCATAGTTAAAGCTACACTGTAAATAATGCCCTGCTTGAGTTTGGGCATTATTTGTTGGTATTTTTTGCTCAGCCGTATGCAATGACAAATCAAACTGTGATGTACTCAACGCTGCCGATATCGGCGAAAAGGTAACATCACCTACAACGGTATCACTTTCGACACTCACATTGCGGTGATTGTACATGACTTGAAAAATTGGGTTATATGCCAGACTTCTCGCCGGGTTTAAACACTCCACTAATTTTTCAAAAGGCAACATTTGATGGCTTTGCGCAGCCAGCACAGTCTCTTTAATTTGCGTTAAAAAATGAGCAAACGATTGGCCACTGTCAATACTTGACTTGATAACCTGCATATTGACAAATAAGCCAATAACATCTTCTGTCTCTTCCCGGTCGCGTCCGGCATTGGGTACACCTATAAAGGTATTGGCTTGTCGTGTATTGCGATAGAGTAATACATTAAAAATACCTAATAAGAGCATAAATAAGGTTAACTGGTGAGATTGTGCTACTTTTTTAAGTGATATTAACGAGGTTTCATTAATCGTAAATGTATGCGTATCACCCTTAAAACTTTGCACACTGGGTCGCGTGCGATCATAGGGCAAATCAATAACAGGTTGTATGTCACCGAGTTGCTTTAGCCAATAGCCTAATTCACGCTCTTCTTCACCGGCAGCGAGCAGTTTACGTTGCCATGCACTGAAATCTGCATATTGACAACGAAGATTGTCATCTACATGATCGATGCCTGTCATATTAGCGGCAGTTGAAACATCATAGAGATTGGCAAATGTTTCAAATAAAATATCCATTGACCAACCATCGGCAATACTGTGATGTATTGAAAGCAACAACAAGTGTTCTTGTTCAGCTAAGCGGACGAGTTTCACTCGCAATAGCGGGCCATGAATTAAATCAAACGGTATTTTGGCCTCAAGGTTAATACAGCGCTCAATAACAGATCTTTTTTGCTCAGCACTCATAGCGATAATATCAGCGCTGATATCGTCAACATTCCAGATAAAATGAGGGTCGTCGTGAATAACCTTAATGACACTTTCTTCGGTTTCTTGAAAGCGTGTACGCAACACATCGTGTTGGCTCACTATTTGGGTAAAAACAGATTTTACACGTTTAACATTAAGAGCACCTGTTACTTTCAACGGTGAAAAAATAGTATACACATCACTTTGTGGTTGTAGCTTCCATAAAAACCACAATCGTGATTGCGCATAAGATAGTGTTGCATCCGCATGACCTGCCACAACGGGAATGCGCTTTATATCCACACCTTTAGCGCGCAACTGTGTCAAAAAGCTCAGTTGTTGTGCTTCAGGTAGTGAGACTAACCGCTTCGCTATCTGGTTTAATTGTTGCGCCTTTGACGATATTTGCGCTGGGTTATCATCTGATTGATGAGGCGTTTTCACTGTTACTGTGGTCATACATCCACCTCGTCAAGTAATTGTTCCATCATTGCAATATCATCACCGGTATCATCTGCTTTTAACTCGGCAATCAGTACGGCAAGATCGGCAATGGTATTGACACCAAAGACTGCCTGAATAGAAATATCAATATCAAAGGTTGAACGAATCCGCGACAATAACTGAATAGCAATGAGTGAATCGCCACCGAGTTCAAAAAAGTCATCGTGAATGCCAATTTTCTCTCGTTGAAATAACCCTTCCCAAATGGCAACCAACTGCTGCTGTTCATTATTGCTAGGCGCACTATAGGTACGCTGTACACTATCGACACGTGGCAATTGTTTGCGATCGAGTTTGCCATTAACACTCAATGGCATGGCAGGCAAGAAGTGATAGCGATGGGGTACCATATAGTCGGGCAATTTCTCTCTCAAGTGCGTTTTTATATGTTCACTAAAGCTACGCTTTTGTTCATCAGTGCCCACAATAGATTCACTATCACTGGGCACCACATAAGCAACGAGTTGCGGTGTCGGTGTAGTATCAACATCCGCGACCACACAAGCAGCCTTGATGTTATCGAGCACTAATATTTGCGATTCAACTTCAGTTAATTCAATACGCAGACCCCGTATTTTTACTTGGTGATCACTGCGCCCAAGATAATCGATCACACCGTTATCACGATAGCGTGCCAGATCACCAGTGCGGTACAAACGCGCACCGGGATTATCTGAAAAAGGATCTGGAATAAAGCGCTCGGCGGTTAATGCCGCTCGTTGATAGTAGCCCCGCGCCAACCCTACACCACCAATATAAAGTTCACCCACAATGCCAGCAGGTACTGCATTTAGCTGTTGATCAAGAATATACAGGCAAATATTCGCAATGGGTGTGCCTATAGGTACCGCAGAGTTCGTATCACTCTTGCAAGCCCAGGCGCTCACATCGACAGCGGCTTCTGTCGGGCCATAAAGATTATGTAACTCTAGCTCTGGACAAGATAAATGCCGTGCAGTTAAAAACTGTTGTTGCAACTCACTACTTAATGCCTCGCCACTACAAATGACGCGCCGCATTGAATGGCAATGGGATAAACCATCAGCTGCAATAAAAGCACTCAGCATTGAAGGCACAAAGTGCATGGTTGTCACAGCCTCTTTAGTAATTATATCGCACAGTAATGCAGGGTCATGATGAGCATCAGGTGGCGCTACAACAAGTGCCGCACCACTGATTAAGGGCCAAAAAAACTCCCACACAGAAACATCAAAACTATAGGGTGTTTTTTGCAATACACGGTCACTGCCGTTTAGACAATAAGTTTCTTGCATCCACAATAAGCGATTTACAATTGCCTCGTGTGAAACAGCCACACCCTTAGGTTGCCCTGTAGATCCTGAGGTATAAATTAAATATGCGATATTATCGCGATGATGTGAATAATCAGGGTTAACATTATGGTTGGTATTAAGCTTAGAAAAAATCTCAGTTTCGCGATCGAGATTAATCAGTGCTATAGTATCGGAAAGTTCACTAAGACTCACTCGCTCAACCACAGGCTGATGCGTAAGCAGTACGCGCACCTGACTGTTATCAAGCATATAGGCTATTCGATCACTAGGGTGGTCGGCATCTATCGGCATATAAGCTGCACCGGCTTTAATGATAGCTAACAATGCAATCACCATCGTAGTGGAGCGCTCCATTGCAACACCGACAACACTATCAACGCCAACGCCCTGCGCTTGTAAGTAATGCGCAAGCTGATTAGCTTGTCGATTAACATCGCTATAGGTATAGCGCTGCTCACCCACAATCAATGCAACCGCCTCTGGGGTTTTATCAACCTGATGCTCAATCAATGCCTGTAGTGAAGAATGCCGTTCAGGATAGCTAATCTGTGTTTGATTAAAACTCGCCGCGAGATGTTGCTGTTCACGTTGACTCAACAGTGATAGCTGTCCTATGGGCTGATTTGCACTGGCAATAATCGCCATCAGCATCTGGGTCATATGCTGGCTTAATTGGCGTGTAAAGCTATCTGAAAAATGTGTTTTGTCGTAGCTATAAGACAACGATAAGTGCTGTGTAAAACGCGCCTCTAAGGTCATCGCAAAGCTCGTGTGCCCTGCTGCATCAATATTATCAAAGGCGATATTGGTTTGCTTGCCTTGCCTATCGTCCACTTGCAATTTTTCCGATAACGGATAATTTTCAACGACTAAAATGCTGTCAAATAACCCACTATTATGAGCACTTGATACGGCTTGTGATAAACGCTGTATTTTATACAACGGAATATGTTCATGAGCCCGCAGTGCTATATTGAGTTGCTGCATCTGTTGTAGGCAAGAGGCAACAGATAACTGTGGCGACGGCCCAAACACGACAGGTAATGTATTGATAAATAATCCTATTTGATTCTCAATACTGGGTAAGTCAGCAGGCCTGCCAGAGACTGTTGAACCAAAAGCAATGGTCTCACGACCTGTGTAACGCATTAAAATGAGAGACCACGCTAATTGTAATAACGTATTGAGTGTTATCTTTTGTTGCTTGGCAAAATTGACTAACTGTTCTGTTTCGCCAATGTCTAAGCGTGTCGTCCAATCCCCATAAGTGCCCTGCTCTGTGATGTCAGTGGTTGCTCTGTTATCAGGCTGGCTGGCATCGGCTAAATACGAAGGTGACGATAACGGGCTTAATTGCTGTGTCCAAAACGCAGTACTCTCATCATTGCTTGATTGCTGTTTATACAAAAGCCAACCAATGTAGCGTTCGTAATCACTGGGAACCTCATTGGTGTTGATGTTGGTGTTAGCGATAGGTTTTCGTGCTGAGCTATAGCGTTTGAGTACATCTTCCCACAACAGTGATTGACTCCAGCCGTCCATCAGTAAATGATGGTAGGTAAATACCATATGGTGATGGTCATCATCTATTTGCAACAATACAATTCTAAATAGCGGATCTTTTGTCAATGAAAACGGTATTTGCTGCTCATCGTTAGCCAGCGACTCTATCGCCTTTAATGGGTTATCTTGTTGGCGAAGATCTTGCTCATTTAATGGCAAGGCCATCGATGGTGAAACTATTTGCAGCCCTGAGCTTTGCTCTGTGGGCCATAAAAAATTAACCCGCAAACTATCGTGCGCCGCTAGGCTTTCCTGCCAGGCAGTGCGAAAGCTATCAACATCTAAATGGTGAATATCCGCACGCAATTGATTGACGTAAGCTTCTGAATCAGGCGTGTATAAAGCATGAATCAACAAGGCTTCTTGCATGGGTGATAGCGGTAATAACGCACCCCTCACTTCGGTGGCATGCGCTTGCATAGTGAGGTTTTGTTCTCGCCATTGCGCCAATGCCTGTGCGCTATGTTCAATCACTAATTCAGCTGCCAGTTGTTCCGGGGCTTGATCTAAGGCTTGCTCTAGGGCTTTTGATGGGTCAGTATCGGCCGTCTTAGCGTCGTTAATTAACGCTAATAATGCCTGAATGGTATGTGCTTCAAACAACTGATTTGGCGTGAAGACAATGCCTTGTTTTTTGGCCCTAGCAATAATTAATAAACTGCGAATGGAGTCCCCGCCCAGGTCGAAAAAGTCATCGTGTACACCCACTTTTTCGACTTTCAATGCAGCCTGCCAAATGTCGGCAAGTGCAATCTCTTCGGGGCTTTCAGGGGCAACATAACGGGTTGTTTCAACATGGGGTTGAGGTAATGCTTTTTTGTCTAGTTTACCATTAGCGGTTAACGGTAGTGATGCAAGCTCAATGATTTGTGCAGGGATTAAATAATCAGGCAAGTTGTCTTTGAGCATCACATTGACATAAGCATCAACACTGTCTACGTTTCGCTCGATAAGCATATCGGGCATTGTTGCACTACAGGTACAATAGGCTACAAGCAGAGTCGTTTCACCTACAACAGCAGGGAGCACAACGACATCACTAATACCATCGAGTTGTTTAATACTGTAGGCTGCATCGGCAGGCTCGACACGGTAACCACGAATTTTAATCTGGTCGTCAATACGCCCAAAAAATACAAGCTCGCCTTCGCGGTTATAACGAACGCGATCACCTGTGCGATAAAGGCGATCACTGTTGTTATCGGCCGCTGTTTTAAAGGGATTAGGAATAAATTGATCGGCCGTTAACGCAGCTTGATTTAAATAGCCACGCGCTACACTCGCACCACCAATATATAACTCCCCGCATACATTCGCTGGCACAGGGTTTAAATTTGCATCGAGCACATAGAGATAAGTATTGGCAAAAGCACGGCCTAATGGCAGTGCTGATACTGAATCTGTAGCAGTAACCCGCGCTATTTTATTGCGTTCATACCCGGTGACACCCACGGTAGTTTCAGTAGGGCCATAGTGGTTAATAATACGGCACTGCGGGCGCAAACGTTGCAGTGTATTGATAAGGGATTGATCACAGCGATCCCCGCCCAATATTAATGCGTGATAAGGCAGTATCGATTCGCTGGCCCCTGCGCTTTGCTCCAGTGCATTCAGTAAGCCGGCGAGATGTGTAGGGACTATCTTTAAAATATCAACTTGGTGATTGCACATATAGTCTGCAAACAAATGTGCATCGGCAACGATTTCATCGGGTATCAAATGCAGGCAGCGGCCCGTCGATAGCGCGGCAAATAATACGGTATGGCCCAGATCAGCACCGAGGCCTGAAACCATCCCCATATTAGCATCAGCGGGAAAGTCAAAGCGCGACAAGAACCCCTGCACATAATTCGCTAAACCACCATGGGTAACAACCACACCTTTAGGCTGCCCAGTAGAGCCTGAGGTAAAAATAATATACGCTGCTCGCGCGGCAGACATCTGTGCCAAGGAAGGCAATTGCGCATTATTTTTTTCTGTAGCTGATGTTTGCCCACTCGCTAAGGCCTGTGAAGTTTCTATTCGGTTAAAAGGTACAGTGACAATATCACGCGCTACAATTTGGGCGTGCTTAAGTACGGTATCTGCTAGTTTTTCACCTGAATCACCGGCACAGACAACTAAGGGAGCATGGGCATTATTGAGCACATAGGCAAGGCGAGAAGCCGGTGCCTTAACATCTAGCGGCATATAAACGGCACCAGCTTTCATAATAGCCAGCATAACAATAACCGCATCAATAGAACGCTCCATCAGTACCGCAACAGGGGTCTCTTCAGGCTCGCAATAAAGCCCCTTCGAGCCAAAGGAATCCGGTAGTAATTTTATCAACGCTTGTGCAAACTGTGTCGATAACCGGTCAAGCTCAAGATAAGTAATGGCATCATCGCCGCAACACAGTGCAATATGATTAGGGTCTTTAGCGATTGAACTATTAGTCAAAGAGACTATATGTTGTGCACTAATATCCTCTTCGCAATAGGGCAAAGGTTGACTATCAGTTGATGCTATTGCCGCTATTGGGCGTTGTGTATTGTCAACCACAGCAGTCAATAAGATGATCAGCTGTTCACTGAGATGGGCTACTGTATCTGCATCAAATAAAGCGGTAGGATAAGCGAACGTGGCATCAATATCCGTATCGTTATCAGTAATATCAAAGGCTAAGTCAAAATAGGTTTCACCGATAGAAATATCATAAATCTCAGCTTGTAAATTTTCTAGCCCCAACTCTGATACATCGTGAGCAGCTTTGACATGCTGGTTAAATTTTACTTGAAATAAAGGGTTATACTGTAGGTTGCGCTCAGGCTGTAGCGCTTCAACTAATTGTTCAAACGGTAAATCCTGCGCCGATTGCGCGCTACTGGCGCGCTCTTTAGTCTGCGCTAATAAGTCTTGGAAATTACGCGCGCCATCTACATTCAAGCATATCACTTGTGTATTAACGAAAAAGCCCACTAAGCCTTCGGTATCAATACGTTGACGATTGGCGATGGGAATACCTATACGTATCTCACTCTGGCCACTATAGCGTGAGAGCAATAGCGCAAACACACTTAGTACCACCATAAAAACAGTGGCATTTTCACTCTCAGCCAAGGCTTTAATTTTTTGAGTAAGCAGGCTATCAATCGTAAAGTTTATACTGTTACCGGTATAGTCCGGCGCAGAGCCATTAGCTAAGAGTGTAGCGCGTGGGCGATCAAAAGGTAGCGGTAATGGTGAGTGGTTATCACCTAAGTGCTGCTGCCAATAATTGAGCTGGCGTTCCGCTTCACCGGCTTCAAGATAGCTGCGCTGCCACAGCGCATAATCACTATACTGAATCGGTAGCGCCGGTAAGGTGTGTGCAACACCTCGACAGGCATTATTATAATAGTAAGGCAGCTCTTCCATGATGATATTAATCGACCAACCATCGGCGGCAATATGATGTAATGTTACTTGCAGAATATGCTCGTCATTACTTAGACGATACAATGCAACTCTCAATAACGGACCTGTCTCTAAACAAAAAGGCTTTAGTGATTGCTCAACGATCACCTGCGACAGTGCTTGCTCATCTAAATCACCCTCGGCCACCATATCGTGCAACGCTATTGATACCGATGCCTCAGCTAATACCTGCTGTTGCACATGTACACCTTGCTGGTGAAATACCGTTCGCAGGCTTTCGTGACGCATAACCAGTGCATTAAATGCACTCTCTAAGGCAATCACATTCAGTGGGCCGCGCAGGCGCAGTGCGCCAGGCAGGTTATAGGCACCACTGGAGGGGTTCATCTGCCATAAAAGCCACATACGCTGCTGGGCATAAGAAGCGACTTGCCGGGTCGGCACATCGACATTGGCAGGGATAGGAAATGACGTAAAATCGATATTTTCTTGTGCTAATGTCTGTAAAAATCGCTTGCGTTTTTCTACTGGTAGGGCAATGAATCGTCGTGCTAAAGACTCGTTGTCGTTCATAGATTGTATATCCGAAGCGGTAGCCACTGTAACGACTAAACGTACAACAAAGACTACTCAGTTAAGTGTTCCTGTAGCGAGGTTGATACCTGCCAGGCTCGCCACTGTAAGACGAAAGAATAGAGAGGGAATTTAGGGTAATTACGGTATTGACAGTGAAAAGTTTACGCACATGTCATCGAGCGCACACACCTACCGTAAAAATCGTTTGCGCGCTATATCATACTGAGTATCACTGAGACTATAAAAGCAAGCCGTGGTTATAAAACACACGGCTGTGACTGTATAAAGCGTACTATCACTGCTCGATACTAGCGGCAATAGCATCGCGCACAATATCAACAATACAATCAATTTGCTCAGCACTGATAATAAGTGGCGGCAGAAAACGCACGACAGCACCATTGCGGCCACCTACCTCAATAATCAAACCCCGTTGCAGGCAGTGTGCTTGAATACGTGCAGCCAGCTTACCGTCGGCAGGAAAGCTGCCTAAGTGATCAGCGGCGGCTTTATTATCTACCATTTCCATACCCAACATTAAACCGCGCCCACGAATATCACCGATACACGGGTATTGATGTTGTAAGCCTTGTAAATGTTCTTGCAGATAATGCCCCATGGATGCGGCATGCGCTGCAATATGTTCATTTTGAATAAAGTTCATGGTGGCAGAGCCTGCGAGCATTGCCATTTGATTACCGCGAAAAGTGCCCGCATGCGCACCGGGCTTCCAGTGGTCTAATGCACTGTTATACACCAGCACAGATAATGGCAAACTGCCACCAATAGCTTTTGATAACACGACCATATCCGGTGTAATACCCGCATCTTCAAAGGCAAAGTTATGGCCTGTACGCGCAAAGCCACTTTGTACTTCATCGATAATTAAAGGCACACCAGCGCGCGCGGTCAGCTCACGCAAACCCTGTAACCAGCGCCTAGGCGCCGGTATAACACCGCCCTCCCCTTGAATGGCTTCAACAACTACCGCAGCGGGTGTCACAACACCTGAGTGAGTGTCGGTCAATACGGTTTCTAAATAGTGTAGGTTGGCATCAATGGCTTGTTCTCCGCCCAAACCAAAAGGGCAACGATACATATACGGATAAGGTAAAAACTGTGCGCCATTAAGTAGTGCACCCAATGCATCTTTGGGCTCACGATCGCCCATAATACTCAAAGCACCTTGACTCATGCCATGGTAGGCGCCATGAAATGCAATAACGGTAGATCTACCGGTAGCGATACGGGCAAGTTTTAGTGCCGCTTCTACCGCATCAGTACCCGAGGGGCTACAAAATTGAATTTTAGCATCACGTGAAAAATCATCTGGTAACATCGCCAAGACATCTTGCATAAATTGATCTTTAACCGGCGTTGTTAGATCTAGCGTATGTAAGGGCAAACCCGATGATAGTGCCAACTGAATACTGTCGATAACAACGGGATGATTATGCCCTAGTGCCAAGGTGCCAGCACCGGCCAAACAATCGATATAGACACGCCCTTCAATATCTTCCACTAGCACACCCTCAGCACGTTTAAGTGCTAATGGAATACGTCTGGGATAAGTACGGGCATTGGATTCATAGCGTTGCTGACGCAACAGCATCTCGTTATCGTGAAATTGATAGTGAACATTCTGAGGCAGTAATAAAGGTGACTTAGTATTGCCACTATCAGTACTGGGGTAACATTGCGAAAGAGAAGTCATCATTTGCTTCCTTTATAGAGAGCCATTTTTTGCCGACAACAATTGCCAGCAACCATCAAAAAACTGTAACTATTTTTACTGGTGCGCTGTTCAAGGTAGTTAAGTGCTATCGCGGCAGTGCGAGATTTAGGCATCTTCTAACTCAGCCATCAAATCATTGAGTTTATCGGTAGTTTCTGTTGTAAGGGTGTTCTTAGCTAAGGTATCAACATAATCTGCCAGACCTTCTACAGTGTTAAAATCAAACATCGCGCGCAATGCGATAGTGACATTAAGCGATTGCTGTATACGTGCTGCAATTTGTGTCGCCAATAAAGAATGCCCGCCTAGCGCGTAAAAATTATCAGTGATACCCACCCGTTCAAGTGTTAATACGTCGGCCCAAATGGCGGCAATACTCGCTTGTGTTTCATTTTTTGGCGCCACATAGGTTTGCTGAGATTGGGCAAGATCAATTGCCGGTAGCTGTTTACGATCTATTTTTCCATTATTGTTTAATGGCATAGACTCAAGTATTTGCCAGTGCATAGGCACCATATAATCAGGCAATTGTTCTTGTAAATAATCGCGCAGATGATTCAGCATAGCATCGGTCGATGCGTGGTCATTAGCCGCTGTAATGTTTGCATGATCATCAGTGTTAGTCCCATCAAGCTCGGCTACTACGATATAAGCAACTAATTGCTGAGAGCCACCGAAGGACTGTGCACTAACCACCGCATCGGCCACCGCCGCATGCAGGCGTAGGCGCGACTCAATCTCACCAAGTTCAATGCGAAATCCGCGAATTTTCACCTGATAATCCACTCGCCCTGCATATTCGATAACACCATCAGTGTTGCGACGCGCTAAGTCTCCGGTGCGGTATAAGCGCTCCCCTGGCAACTGCGCAAACGGATGTGGAATAAACACACCAGCGGTACGTGCTGGATCATGTAAATAACCTCGCCCTACACCAACACCTGCCACATACAATTCACCGATAGCGCGCGGTGCAACTGGCTGCAAATTATCATCGAGTATGTATAAGCGATTATTGTCCGTCGCTACCCCGATGGGGATATTTGTTGTTGTCTCTAGTGCATCAGTAATAGTATGCAGGCTAACATCGTCTGAACACTCAGCCGGGCCATAGGCATTGACTAATGGAATGGTCGGGTAAGCTTTGCGCCAGGCAAGCGCTACATCGTGAGGTAATGCCTCACCTGTAGGTAACATCCAGCGCAGCGAAGGTAGGTGGGTATTTTCACCCACTAATGTCTGCTGTACATTTAATAATGTTTTAATCAGTGATGGTACGCTCTCTAGCACACTAACACCGGTATCGTTAATATGTGCAATAAGCCGCTGGGGGTCGTGGGCAATATCATCGGGAATAATTTCAGTGCGCGCACCACACAGTAACGCGGTTAAACACTGCCAAACAGAAATATCAAAGCTTTGCGAGGCGGTTTGTGCAATAACATCATCGTGGGTTAGTTGAAGATACGGTAGTTTACTGAGCTGATTATTAATCATTCCGGCTTGATGAATCATCACACCTTTTGGCGTGCCTGTAGAACCTGAGGTAAAAATAATGTAAGCCAGTTGTTGCGGGCTAATTGCACGCGCCAGATTTTCGTTATTACTTTGATCAGTTTGCGTGTCTTCCCAAACGAGTATCGCGGGTCGGTCACTGCACTCTATAGCCGATAGAATATTTTCTAGTGCCACGCGACATGCCTGTGTACACAAAACATAACGGCATTTGGCCAATGTTAATATATTACCTAATCGCACCGGAGGCAATTCAGGATCAAGTGATAGAAAAGCACCACCGGCTTTCAAACACCCCACCATCATGCCCAATAATGGCAAGCTGCGCTCAGCCAGTACGGCAACGACACTGTCGCGTGTAATATTCATTGCCACTAGTTGATGCGCTAGCGCATTGGCATTGGCATTAAGCTGTGCATATGTCCAGCGATCTCCCCGACACTGTGCGGCAATACGGTCTGTATGTTGCTCGACTTGCTGCTCGAATAATGCCGCATAGCCTTTATCAAATGGGTAGAACACTTCCGTATGGTTATACGCTTGTAATACTTGCTGCTCTTGTGCAGGTGACAATAGCGGCAAATCACTACAAGGAGCATTAAAGCCCTCCATGAGTGCCAACAATAACCGTTTAAACTCCGACAATAACAACGCGACTGTTGGCTCATCAAAAAATCGCTGGTCGTAAGAGAGATGCAAACCCAAGGCATCACCGGGATAGCAGACAACCGTTAACGGGTAGTTGGTGTGGGTTCGCCTAGAGTCAAATTGTGCATCGGCTCGGGCAACACCGTCTAGCGCATTAGTATCAATAGGCGCATTTTCAAAGACCAGTAAGCTTTGAAATAAGCGCTCGCCTTTTTCAATAGGACTGGCATCTTGAATCTGCTGCAAAGGTAGGCACTCGTGTTCACGCAATTGCAAGTTCCAATCAAAGAGTGTGCTTAGCCATTCGCTCACAGCTAGAGAGGTGTTTGTATCTGGAATTGTAATACGCAATGGAATGGTATTAATAAACAAACCCACTATTTTATGCATTTGATGAGAATCCATCGGGCGACCTGCAACGGTTACACCAAAGAGCACATCGCGCTGGTTCGAATACCGCTGAAGTACTAATGCCCAAGCAGCCTGAGTAAACGTATTAACGGTAATGCGGTGCTTAGCCGCTAGTGCCTGTAGGCGCTGCCCTTGCTCGGGTGCTAATGCATCAAACAAATCGGCAATGTCTGTTGCACCTTGATTTACAATGACCCGATCAGAGAGTAAAGGGGTCGCATGCTCAAAGCCTGTGAGCGTTGCCGCCCAAAAATTTTGAGCTTTCTGCGCATCTTGACACTGCAACCATTCAATAAAGCGCCGATATTGTGGCGGCTCTGGCAGTGTCACTTGAGTATTATCAAGTAAGCCCTGATAAAGCTGGAAAAATTCCCCGACAATAGCCGCCAAGCTCCAGGCATCGAGTAATATATGGTGGTCACTTAAAATCAACACACATTTTTGCGGGCCGCACTGACATAAACGCACTTTAAAGGGAGGCTCGCGCATAAGATCAAAGCCCGCCGTGCGCTCTTTGGCAAGTAGCGATTCTATCGCCTGCTGTTGCCCGCTAGCTGACAAAGCCCGAAGGTCAATATGCTCAACACAACTAGCGGGGTTACGCTGTACAATTTGTAGCGGCTCACTACCTGATTCCCAATAAAAAGAACTGCGTAAGGCATCGTGGCGGGCAATAACCTGCGCCCATGCCGAACTAAAATGCACACTATTAATAGCGGTGTTAATCGTGTAGATTTCCTGCATAAGATAAACACCGCTGCCAGGCTCCAGCAAGGTATGCAATAACATACCTTGTTGCATCGGTGACAGGGGATACACATCTACAATATTAGCCAGATCTATTGGCAAGGCATTACGTTGCTCGTCGCTGATAGCCGCCAATGAAAAGGGCTCGTACTCTACAGGCTGATCACCACTAGCTGTACTGTCCAGGATCACGACGATTTCAGCAAGAGATGCTATGGTTTGATGCTGAAATAAATCACGAGGGCTAAACTGTATACCCATTTCAGCGGCACGACTAACAAGCTGGATCGACAAGATTGAATCACCACCTACATCAAAAAAGTTATCCGTGACGCCAATTTTTTCGCGCTGTAGAACCTCTTCCCAAAGATTAACCAATATTTCCTGTAATGCATTAGAAGGTGCGGTATAAATTGCCTCAGCTAATTCGGGCGCAGGCAGGCTGCTCAGATCCACTTTGCCATTGGGCGTTAATGGCAGTACATCTATCACCACAAAATGTGCAGGTACCATATACTCAGGCAAACAAGCACTGAGCATTTGTTTAAGCTGTGTGATATCAATATCATTAACACACGTCAAATAAGCTACAAGCTGTTGCCCTCGCGTGTTAGTGCTGACACTAACAACAGCCTCACGCACAGCACTATGCTGGCTAATTTGATATTCAATTTCACCTAGCTCAATACGAAACCCTCGCACTTTAACTTGCTGATCGGTGCGGCCTATGTAATGAATACAACCACTGGCATCATAGCGCGCTAAATCTCCGGTACGATAGAGACGATGACCAGTTGCAGCAGGTTGGGTAATAAAAGGATCTGGGATAAAACGCTCAGCGGTAATTGCCGCCCTAGAAAAATATCCTTCAGCCAATAATGTACCACCGATATACAGCTCACCCACAACGCCTTGTGGCACCACTTGCAAAGATCGATCAAGTACATACGCGCGGCGATTACCAACACAATAGCCAATCGGTGCAACACCAGAGGCCGCCACTTTGGGTGAGTCATTTATCTCATAAAGTAAGGGGCTTATCACTGCCTCTGTAGGGCCATAGGCATTAATGACAGACTGTGCTAAAAACCGCTCGCGAATCCGTTTTGCCAACGATAGCGACCAAGCCTCGCCGCCTGAGACACAAAGTCGAACTGGCAGTGTCATTTCATTGCGTGCTAAATGATCACAAAATTCGCTAAAGTAAGCCGGTGGCAAATCTAAAACGCTAATCGATTGATCAATAATCACCTTGTGTAATTGCGCTAAAGACCAGTTAGGGATATCACCGCAAACAACAGCACCACCACTGATTAACGGCACAAAGAGCTGCTCGCAACTGGCATCAAAATTTGTCGATGCAAATAGTAATACACGATCTTGTGTACTCATGGCAAAGGTATCGGCAACCGCTAAGCAGTGCCCTGCAATGGCAGTTTGTGATACCGCAACACCTTTCGGCTCACCCGTAGTGCCAGAGGTATAAATTAAATACGCGAGTTGTTTCGGGGCTATAGGGATATCGATATTTTTGCTGGGCAAAGTAGCTAATGTTGACCAATCCCGGTCACAGCACCAGTAAGCCACTGCTTGTTGTAGTGCACCGTTCAGGGGTAAAACCTCAACCAAGTGTTCTTGGGTGAGTATCAACATAAGCCCACTGTCATTGATGATATAAGTCAGGCGCTCTGACGGATAGGCAGGGTCAAGTGACACAAAAGCAGCGCCTGCTTTCAGCGTTGCCAATATAGCTACAATTTGCTTAAAAGAACGCTCAACAGCAATACCTACCAATGCACCACACTGAACACCCAACTCACCCAATCGATAGGCCAATTGATTAGCCTGATCATTTAATTCAGCATAACTATAGCGCTCATCATTGATTAAAACCGCTAACCCATCGGGTGTCGCGGCTGCTTGTGCTTCAATATAGCGATGTAAAAAAACATCGCGCTCATTGAGATGACTAAGAGCTGGGATGGGTGAGAGGGTATTTTTTTTATGCGATAACCGCGGTAGTTGACGAGCAAAAACAACCTCATCATCGCCCAGTAAACGCACATCGTCTAGCGCAATTTTTGTCGACAAACACACAGCATTTAACACATTTTTCCAGTGTTCTGTCATACGCACGATAGTCGCGTTATCAAACAGATCTTCACTGTAGATAAAACGTGCCGACAGCCCTTCACTGCCCTCTACAACATCCAAGCTCACATCATACTCTGCGCCATAGTCTTGCCAATGGGTAGATTCTATGTGCAGGTCTTGTCCCATGGGGACAGGTTTGTCATCTGGTTGTTGCTGGTAGTTAAACATGACCTGAAATAGCGGATGAATACTGAGGTTGCGCTCAGGCGATAACACATCGATTAACTGTTCAAAGGGTAAATCTTGATGCGCCTGTGCCCCTAAGACGGTTTGTTTCACATCATGTAGTAACTGGCTAAAATTATCGCGACCGTTAATGGCGACACGCATAACCAGCGTATTCACAAACAAGCCTATCAGTTTATGGCTGTCTGGGTGCTGGCGCCCAGCGACAGGGACACCAATACGAATATCATCCTGCCCTGCATGCCGCGATAGCAATATAGCGAAAGATGACAGTAACAACTGAAATAAGGAAGCATTGTGATCACTGGCTAGCTTTCGTAAGGTATCAGTTAGTGATGCAGGTATCATACAATCAATACTGCCACCACGCTGAGAGCGTAACGCTGGGCGCACACGATCACAAGGCAGTGATAGTATTGGTTGCTCGCCACCTAATTGCGCTACCCAGTAGGCGAGCTGACGTTCGCCTTCGCTAGAAGGGCCGCTCTCACTATCGATTGTTTGCGCTAATAACACCCGCTGCCATTCAGCCATATCCACATAACGACTGGGCAACTCAGGTAAAATCGGGTCTTGCTGTACAGATAACGCCTGATAACTTGTCGATAACTCATTAATAAAGAGCCTCATTGAGCCACCATCGGCAATAATATGATGAATCACCAGCTGTAATTGGTGGCGGTCATTAGACAGCGACAGTAATTTAATGCGAATTAACTGATCAGCGCTGACATTAAATGGCCGCGTTGCATCCGCATGCAATACTTGCTCGGCATAGGCAGGCTGCTTATTAGGCGCCAGATGTGAGATATCTAGCGCCTCTAAATGTACTGGGGCAGCACTTACATATTGCAAGGCAGACTCATCGCGCTGCAAAAAACGCATACGCAATATATCGTGCCGAGAAACTACTGTGTCGATAGCTGCCTGTAAAACCGCGATATCGAGACGGCCCGTTAACTTAAGCACGGCTGAAATATTATAGGCGATATTTTGCGGATCAAATTGTGATAAAAACCACAACCGGCTTTGGGCATAAGACTGTAAAAATAAACCCTCGCGTGCATTCGCACGTACCCGTTCAGGGTAAATCCTTGCACTGGATTGCCCTGTAGCAATAGCATCAGCCACCTTTTTGACAAACGGTTGCAAACGGGGCACATCAAATAATATCTCAAATGGCAGTGAGCAATTAAACTGCTCATTCACCCGCGTAATAAGCTCAACCACACGCAGTGAATTACCACCTAATGCAAAAAAATGACTCTCGGGTGTAACTGGCCGGTGTAACACATCGTGCCATATCGCCAGTATATCTTGCTCAAGTGCACTGTATGCACCTGCTGAATTAGTGCCGGTTGGCACCGCTACCGGGGTTGATTCAGACACCGCCGGTGCCGACTCATTTAACAACGGTTGCATGAGGCCTTGCTGATAAAATGCCAGTATATCTAAGGTACCCTCTTGCCAATACTGACGGCACGCCGAGCGCTGGAGTTTACCACTAGAGGTTTTAGGCAGCGCACCGGGATTAAGCAGTAATACTACATCGGCAGGCTCTTGAAACTGTAGCGCGACTACCTCGCTAATAAATTGTGCTAACTTATCTAATGCAACGAGTTTGCGCGCATTGCGGCTGACTTCAACAGCAATGCCGATAGTCTCTCGCCCATCCAACTCAACTGCAAAAGCCGCAAGCCTGCCTTTACGCACCCACTCGACCTCACGCTCAACGGTCTGTTCAATTTCTTGCGGGTAAAGATTGTGCCCACGAATAATAATAAGATCTTTTAAGCGACCTGTAATATACAGCTGATCGTTGTGCATAAAACCCAGATCACCCGTGCGCAACCACTGCTTACCCTCGCGCGCAACAAATACCTCATCACTGGCAGCCTGATTATTCCAGTAGCCATCAGCCACACTGGCACCACTAAACCAAATTTCACCCACACGATCACTTGGCAACACACTGCGAGAGCCGGGATCAACAATTATCACTTGGTGATTAATAGCTACATGCCCACAGCATACAGCTTGTGTATCTTTATCAACAGCGTCGCTACTATATGACTCACCAGTGACAACACCACAGTGCTCTACCCTACCCTGAGATAGGCGTTTACCATCGACTACGGCGGCACTCATCCCTGTAAATGGCTCGCTTGCACTGACAAATAATGTGGCTTCAGCTAAACCATAACAGGCATTTAAAGCCTTGGGATTTAAACCAAAGGCTGCGAATTTTTCACAAAAGCGTTGCATGGTATTCATGCGAATAGGTTCAGAGCCGCTAAAGACTAAGCGTAGATGACTGAGATCAAAATCGTTAATTTTTGTAGGGTATACACGCTCGGCACACATTTGAAAGGCAAAATCAGGCCCGCCTGTCGCTGTTGCCTTATAGTCTGACAACACTTGCAACCAGCGTTTTGGACGTGCCAGAAAAAATTGTGGCGACATTAATATTAACTGATAACCACAATAAATACTTTGCAGTAAACTGCCGATTAAACCCATATCATGAAATAGTGGCAACCAACTGACAACAATATCTTTTTCAGTCGTTGCAAAACCATGCTGTATCACGGCCTCGTTGGCCATAATATTGCCGTGGGTAACTCGCACACCTTTAGGGGCAGAGGTAGAGCCTGAGGTATATTGTAAAAAAGCAACATCACTAGCACGCAGTGTTGGACGCACCCACTGCTTGGCATCAACAGCCGCCAGCGTATCTACACTACAAACGCGAGCATCAGGGCACTGCTTAGCAATACTTTCAATATCGCCGACTAACGCTTGAGTAGTTAGTAATAGGGTCGCCTCGGCATCATCAACAATGGATTGTAAACGCTTAACATGCTGTTCACGTTTTGACTCAGGTGGGTACACAGGCACGGCAATAACACCTGCATATAGGCAACCAAAAAAAGCCGTCACATACTCCAGACCACTATTGAGCAATAGTAGTGCACGATCACCCGCCACAGTTAGCTGTTGCAAATGGCAAGCAATATGTAATGCACGCTGATGCAGCTCGGCATAAGTGACTGTTTGTATATTCTTATCACTGACAAGAAATCGAATTGCCAAGCGCTCTGGCTGCTTGACTGCGCGTTCAGATAATACATCGACAAGTGTCAATGGCGCCGTATTCACCACTTCTTTCATTTTTTGCTCTGCCACAAATATACCCTTTCACTGAGACTACAATACTAACTGTGATTATCTCGAGTAAGACGGATTGGGCTTCACGCAATTTAGCCCGAAATAATGATTAGCGTGTGTAAAAATTAAAAATCAGGGCCTATAGACACATCAGAGTATTGGTAAAATATTATAGGTATTAATAGTAATTTTTTATGCGGCCTGTACGTCTAAAGAAAAAGCACAACAAATGCGTCTTAAAAGAGGAATAGCAATGAGTTTTGACCGTACCGATATCGACTTTGAAGTCGTTATTAACCAAGAAGAGCAATACTCTATTTGGCCAACATTTAAGCCCATCCCTAACGGCTGGACATCAGTGGGAACCAAGGGCGACAAACAAACCTGTTTAGAATATATTGAAAAGCACTGGAGCGACATGCGCCCGCTGAGCCTGCGCAAACATATGGATTCAACACCGGCATAATTCAGGCACACAATAGTGACACAATAGCACTGCAACAGAGCCTTGCGGTGCTATACACACCCTTACAAACTGGCAAAGCAGCCACACGCATATCACACTAGCAATCATCTACAGCAGTAGCAACGGCTGCAACCATACAGTTTAAGCCATTGCGACAACGATTAAGCCATTGCGACAACGACCTTGCGACCACTGCCCACAAAAGGTTCACGTGCGTGGGCAACCAGCATATTATCCAACATCAACACATCGCGCTTCATCCAAGGGAACACAATCTTTACCGAATCAATGGCAGCGCGAATTTCATCTAAGATAGAATCCTCAATAGGCTCACCATCACCATAATAAACATTGCGCGGCAGATCCTCCATGGCCACAACCTCTAGCAACACCTCTCGAACATCATCTTGTAAATTTGAGACATGAAATAAATGTGCCTGATTAAACCATACCATCTCATGGGTGTGTGGATGACAAGCGACCGCCTGACAGACTTGCCGTGTACGTAGCTCACCATCGGGCTTCCATTCATATTGTATTTGGTTTTCGCGACAAAACGTCTCCACCACAGCTCGGCTATCTGTGTTAAATACTTTTTCCCAGGAGATATCTAAGCCATTGCCATAATTGCGAACATACATTAACTTTCGCTGCGTAAATCGCTCGCGCAATACGGGGTCAATGGCATTAAAAATAAGGCGACTATCTGCAATCGGTGTCTCACCACCGCTCTGGGCCGGCTCGACACAGTGAAACCATATCTTCATTGGCCACTGGGTCGTATAGGCCTGTTCGTTATGCAAAGGTATCGACTGGTCAGCGGGATATTCTGTCGAACTATAGACACCCTGCCCACCCACCTCGCTACGCGGTGTCGAACCAAATTCATAGTTTAACAAAGGCTGTCCGAATGCCGTTGCAAATTGCCTAAACGCATTGACATCAGCCACATTAAAGCCACGAAACAAGACACCGCCAACGACCGGCAAATATTGCTCAACAAGTGGCTCAAGCTGGCTAAAAACATCCAGCAGAGTGACATCTTGCCCGAACTGCGCGGCGTCAATAATAATAGGTAGGCGATAATCTGCATCTAACGAATCTGCATCTAACGAATCTGCGTGTAACATTACGGGGTCACCTCTGCCATTGGCGCTACGAGAGTAGCGTCACTGTGTATTGCGGACTGTTCTTGCGGTAGGGTTGTGGCGGATTTTCGCTCACAATTAATAATTTTACCTTTCGATAAACTTAAGAGTGTATCGGCAATATGAAAATAGCGATCATCGTGGGAAATCACAATAATTGTTTTACCCTGTTTTTTCAAATCAGGGAGTATTTCACTATAAAATATTTTTCTAAACGCAGGGTCTTGATCAGCGGCCCACTCATCAAATACCAGTATTGGTCGATCACTTAACCAAACGTGAACTAGCGCCAACCGCTTACGCTGCCCAGTTGACAAATCTGTGGTAGTGAACTCACCTTGCTTCACAGATACTTTATGGTCAATCTCTAGTCGCTTAAGATAAGCATCAACAGACTCAGGAACCGAATCTAGATTTTTTTGTAAATCATCGAAAAGAAAGTAATCGGCAAATACTGTTGCAAATAGTTGCCGATAATCATCGCGAGACGCCTGGTCGATAGGCGTCTCATTGAGTGCAATATGACCGCTATCTGGCTCATATAAGCCTAGTAGCAATTTGATTAACGTTGTTTTACCACTGCCATTTTCACCGACAATAAACGTAATTTCACCACGATTAATAATAAAATCAGCAGGGCCAAATATAAATGCTTCACTACCCTCAACTTTTGGAAAATGATACTCCACGCCCTCTAATGCAATTCTGGAGAAACTCTCGTTACTGTCGCACTGCTCACTCTTAATATCGGCGCTATTGACCTTCACATCATTGGCCGCCACACGGGTATTGTGCTCAAGCAACTCGCTTTCTGAATTGGAAAACTGTGAAAATAGTTCTGCAATGCGCACAAAGGCAATTTGTGCACGACTAACAATAGGCATAACGCCGATTAAATGCTCCAACGGCCCCTTTAAATACAACAATACCAGTACAAAACCACTGATAACCGCCTGTTCAATATCAGGCCATAGCGACTGTTGCACCAATAGCAATACACCAATAACAATAAAAAACAACATGGAGCCAAAAGCGCGCGCTGTAATAAAGATACTGATTGCACGCACTTGAATATCGCGAATACGATCAGCGGTTGCCTGTAGACCATCAGTAAGCATCGATAAACGGCGGTCGCGATCAATGCGCAGCTCTTTAGCGCCATAGACGACACTTTGATAGTGCTTCTGCAAACGATCTTCGTGATCTCTCGCCTCAAAAAATCCTTTATAACCGTAGTGCTGTGCGATAGAAACCACAATAGTGCCAAGTAAAATAACACACAGGGTCATGCCAAATAGCGGCAAGGAGAGATAAGCAAGATACCCCAAACACCCCAATGTAATCGTAAAAGATATCAATAATGGCGCAAACTCAAAAGCAAAATCACTAATAGTATCTACATCATGGGTTAACACCGGGATTAATTTATGCGAGCGATAGCGCTCTATTTTGCTTATTGGCGCTGCAAGTACTCTCGCACCTAACTCTTTACGCAGACCGGCAATAATTCGCTGCCCAATGTAATTAGCTCCCACATCGGAAACAATAGTGGCCACCAGCGAAAGAACACTTAACCCCACGAAAGCAAAAGCAATAGTGTATGTAATGTTTTTACCATCATAAAGGCTATTATTAACAATGGCTAACAAGCCCGTCACACTCATTCCACCGACAATACCCAGTGCTATTGCAGCAGCAAACCCCAGCCAATAAGGTCGAAAAATTCTCAACATTTCACCGAACGCACCTACTTTTGGCTTAGCCACACTCATTTCGCTATTACTCCCGTGATTACATTAGCTTGCCGACGACAAACACTCAATGATCGAAATATAAGCGATTAGTGAGTGCGATTGTGTTAGCAGGAATTAAGTAACCAATAGACGAAGGTAAGCACAATTAATTTACTGACTCAAAGGCCTTATTACACGACCAAAAAGATGAAATTCACGACAAGTTTCCAAATATGCGAGATATTGCTAGAAAATGATAATCATTATCATTAATATTGCTACCCTTCTTCTCATTTGCAGAACCTGTATGTAAAACACCCTAATCTATCATCAGAACCGCATTCTATTTGGAGTTAATTGTTTTGATTAGTGCTAAAAACCACCTTAATCTTGCTCAACCAAAGCGCCCGTTACAGGATTTGTTTATTGAACACCGCTGTGACCTTATTCGCACAGCCTACTCTATTACTGGCTGTCACCATTGGGCAGAAGATGTTGTACACGATGCTTTTGTACGTTTACTTGAAAAGCCAATCGGTAGCGAGGTCGAACAACCCCTTAGTTACCTCTTTCGAATTGTCAGAAATCAAGCCATTGATAAATTTCGTCGTTTATCGCTAGAGGCACGCCACAACAACAATACCGAGGCAGCTGAGGCCTCTGTAGAGCAGATATCACCTGAACGCATTGTTAATGATCAACAGACACTCGGGCGGGTAGCTAAAGCTATGCAGGAATTGCCTGAACGCAGCCGTATTGTTTTTGAAATGCATCGTATTAAGGGTGTCACACAAAAACAGATTGCGAGTAAATTTAAAGTATCACCCACCCTAGTTAACTTTATCGTTAGAGACGCCACAGCACATTGTGGACATGCATTAAAATAAATCTCTGTTATTTTTTAAAAACTGATTAAATAAACCAACCGGACTTACGTCTTACCTAGACGTTATCTATGGCCATTCAATCAGGTATTTACTATGAGCTTGTTACAGCGTGAGCAATCACATAAAGAGGCGGCGAATGACAGTCGCTTCTTTTGTTATACCCATAAATATCAACAGCCCATAATTATTGAAAAACACCAGAATATATTCTCTGTTCATTGTGATGGAAAAACTGTACAACAATGGTCATTTAGCAAAGGGCAACCTGTGGCTATATTGCAACTGGAAGGGAGCTTTAACTCCACTATAGAGCAGCAATATACAGCTACTTTAGCTATGTTAGAAAACGTATTTTCAAACTGCCAGCAATTAACAACACTTATATTACATAACACTGCCGTAGAAATACGACAAAAGTTACAAAAAACAGGCATTGTTTTATCCACCAGTACATCTTTAGATAACGATAATATGGTGATATCGGCCGATCTATTTTGGCAGCAACCTGCCTTATGGCTCAATAGTGACAGGGACACACACTACCCACTACACTACATTATTAGTAATGAAAAGCGCCACCCGCAACGCCCACCACAGGTTAATGAACTAGTTTATTCACGCTATATACCATGGCTAAAAAAATCTTTAACATTTTATACCGTTGATATAGAGCGTGACCTAAACACGATTAACCAATGGATGAATAAACCTTCTGTTGCTGAATTTTATGATGAAGAAGGCGATCTTAACTATCATAAAAATTACCTGCAAAAACAACTTAACGACCCACATACGCTGCCATTAATTGGATATTTTGATAATCAGCCTTTTGGCTACTTTGAAGTTTACTGGACAAAAGAAGACCGCATATCACCCTTTTACCAAGCCGATGACTTTGATCGCGGCTGGCATATGTTAGTGGGCGATGAAAACTTCAGAGGTAAATCATGGTTTATTGCTTGGTGTTCATCAATTATACATTTTATGTTTCTTGATGATTGCCGTACACAACGTATCATTTGTGAGCCACGACATGACCACCCTAAGCTCATCAAAAATCTTGATCGATTCGGTTTTTCCAAGATCAAAGAGTTTGACTTTCCCCATAAGCGCTCTATGTTATTGATATTATTGCGAGATCAATTTTTTGAAAAGAAAATGATGACAAATTACATCAACGCAAATTTTTAACAACAACGCTAAACGATCAACTAACGATCAAAAATTCACACTATCATGCCGTCACTTTTAAAGCTGCGGAATTATTGACTGGGTAATTAAAAAGCCCTTATTTTTAGGAATGCCATTATGCAACAAGATTTATCCGTCTATGACTTTATTGGTATTGGATTTGGCCCATCCAATCTTGCATTGGCCATAGCAATGAAAGAAGCCAACGCCGATCAAAACACTCGATTTTTATTTCTCGAGAAGCAAAAAGAGTTTGTATGGCATAAAGATATGATGCTAGATGGTAGCCGCATGCAAATTTCTTTTTTAAAAGATCTTGCAACACTGCGCAATCCTACCAGTCAATTTACATTTATTAATTATTTACACAGTAAAAACAGATTATCGGATTTTATTAATCTAAAAACCTTTTACCCAAGTCGAGCTGAATTTAATGACTATATGTCGTGGGCTGCTGGTCATTTTTCACCACACTGCCAATACAATCAAAAGGTTGTGGCCATAGAACCCGTTGAAAACAACAAAGGTGTCGAACTGCTGCGTGTTATCTCTCATAACGGAAAAGAAGAAGTGGCGACACTAGCGCGCAACATTGTACTCGCAGCAGGAGGAGCTCCTAATATACCAGAGTGTTTATCACATTTAACAAAGCATGATAAAATATTTCATTCATCCCATTATCTTGCGCGCATCAATAACATTCAACAACCCAAAAAACTTGCCGTTGTTGGTGCAGGACAAAGTGCTGTAGAGATTTTTATTGACTTAACCAAACGCTTCCCTAAAGCTAATATCGACCTAATATCAAGATCTTATACACTACGCCCATCCGATGACAGTCCATTTGTTAATGAAATATTTAACCCTGAGTTTATTGACGACATTTTCAACAAACCTGAAAAGAAACGCCTAGAGTTATTAGAACAGTTTGAAAATACTAATTATGCAGCAGGTGATATTGATTTAATACAAGATATTTTTCACTTATTTTATGAACAAAAAGTCAACAACGAACAACGCTATCGCTTTTTACGCCAACATGAAGTTCAAGCAGCGGTCGATAAAGACAAGCAGATTCTGCTCACATTGCACGAACCAGACCAAAACAGACAAACCATTGAGGATTATGACGGCGTTATTTTAGCAACAGGCTATGAGCGCTCGCTCCACACGCAACTGCTTAACCCCCTCGCTGACTATATTAAAGACTTTAATACAGACAGGCATTATCAGTTACAAACTAAAGGTAATTTTATACCTAAGATTTTCTTGCAGGGGTATAGCGAAACTACTCACGGACTTAGCGATACACTACTGTCAGTATTATCTGTTAGATCTTCTCAAATTATTCAACAAATTCAATCCTCAAGTACGACAAACCTATATCATGAACAACTAGAAAGTGAAGCGGTTTAGCCAATCATTTATTGGCTTAGTAACTCTGTTACTAAGCCAATATTTACCCTTGTAATCAACTACTCATCAACTGACAACATGTGTTTCAGTATCATTGCGCATTTGCTGCCCTATTATTGTCATAGTCTCGATCACAAAATACAGTGAACGCCTTAAATCTGGGTTATTAAGCATACGTATTAATTGAAATAGTGTGGGGGGTTGTACTTGGGCCTGTGTTTTAGCATTTGCCATACGTAACGCATTACCTGTCGTCCAGCCTAGTGCCATTACCTCTTCACCTGTTTTCGATAGTTTCTCTAACATAGCTTCATCAAGAAACTCAATATTATCAGAAATTAATGACAGTAGATCGACAATATTATCGAGACGGCCCGCTTGAATCAACGGTGTAATTTTTGTAATTAATTCACTTAAACCGTCGATATTCAATGGATCAATTGGCGGTGCGGTATCACGCTCTAGCGCAGTATCACTTGCCTTTGTTGCACCTCCAGCTTGCACTTCTACTTCTATAGACATAAATATTTTCCTATGATTACAAATAGATAGGATTTAGATCACACTAAACCACGTGCTACCGCCCAATAAACACCGCGATTAAAGGTTTTACGCATAAGCCCGCCCAACTTAGTTGGCGGGGCCACTTGAACATCGCTACCGTAGTCATACCACAGTGGCATACCACTATCTAAACCCATTTGGGCAACGGCATGTACCTTCCCTTCATAAATTGCCGAGGTATAGCCTCTACGCATTTCAGAGGCTATATTTTCAACGACAACAGGCGATTGATTATGACAGCTGCCACCTGCTTTACTTACGGGTAAATCGACGGTGTCGCCCATAACATAAACATTATCGGCGCCATACATTTTCATAGTTTCATGGTCAGTAGGCAACCAACCTTCGTTATTTTGTGCTTGTGACACACCCGAGTTAAGCACAGCATCAACCGCACGAATCGGTGGCGTAGCCATCAAGATATCAAATGGCTGTGAATGTCCTTCTTCTGAATAGGCAACCTTAGTATCAGGGTCGACTTTATCTAAGGTAAAACCTCGTTGATAGATTATATTTCTATCGTCAAATATCGAGGGTAAAATATCGCAAGTAGGCTTTTGTAAAAACAAACAATTCCGTAGTAACTGTGATACTGTAGGGTAACTATAAATAATATCTACCCGATCACGTACACCACGTTTACGTAAGTAGTCATCTAACATAAGCGTCGTTTCAATAGGAGCAATACCGCACTGATGAGGAACATTGGGTGTTTTAGGGAAATTAACCGTAATAAAAATTCGCCCTTCTTCTATCGTACGTAATTTTTGAGCCAGTTTTTTTGCAGGCTCAGTTTGATAAAAATGATCCCCAGCCTCTTGTAAACCTTCGATACGTTCAGGTGATGGAACACAACCTGTAGAAATAACAATATAATCGTATTCATAATACTTACCACTTTGGCAATAAACACGATTTTTATTAAATTCAAAGGCTTCAACCCCATCAATTAGAAAATTTATTTCTGGCCTTAGTAAAGTACGCTGTTTACGACGCAATTCATGTGGATGATAACTATTAAAGGCAACATACATATTGGCTGGTTTATATTCATGAAAAGCTGAGTTAGAAATCATCATTATTTCTAAATCACTGGACAAAATTTCAGGGTACATTTTATTAACAAGTGAATTTGCCGTCATTGTTCCACCAATGCCACCGCCAACGATCAATATACGTTTCATTTTAAGAGACTCAACAATTATTTAGCATGAACAAAACAATAGATACACCAACTAGTGAACTACCTTAACCAATAGAGTAAATATATTAAAAATAAATAAAGTACACACCAACTATACTTACAGTAAATATAAAATGATATATACAAAGCTGTATCTGTCACTTTAAATTTTATATTTAATCAAGATAGGCGCTTAATTCTGCAAGAATTAACAACAGCTAATTAATACACAAATTAAATAACCGTTAAAAATACATCACCGTATCTTTTTTTATTTATTTTTATTAGCAATAGCATTGTAAGGCTACCTGTTTTTATATTAATGCTCTTCACTGTAATAGTTAATTTTCACTTCACTTAATTCACTCCACTTAAATAGCCCTATAGAGCCAACCATCAAAAACATTTCGGCCTAAAAGACATAATTCAAATCTAAAAAGTCAACTTAAAAATAAACTTTATCAATTATTTGTGAACTCGTACCTGAATAATGTAGATGATGTATCACTTATAACGCCATATGATATACATTTAGTTATGTAGTGATCACTACATAACTAAATGTAATCTCAGCATTCTGCTTACAGCACATTACATTAACGACTGACCGTACCAGGAGAGCTCTATGTTTAAGCGACTGACATTTGCAACAGTACTACTCTCACTTTCCATGCAATCTTATGCAGAGAAAGCTACTATTGATATGGCGTACGACCGGGATTTTGAAGGGCGTTTTCAACATTTTGACCAACAGGGTAATCTATTATTTGAAGACAATGGCGTTACCGGAAAGTTTGATTTTACCATTAATTATGGCTCCTTATTTGCTTCTAAAGCCTTTAACCGTGAACATTGGTTTGCCGATGTAGTGGTGATGTATTTATGGCAAGGTGAGACTGGCTCGGGCCTGCCTAGTCACCATGAATTTTCATGGACAGAAAACACATGGTATACCCCGAGAGGCATTAAAACCTGTACGATAGTGTCATCTATTTATGATGAATGTGATACTAACAACAAACGCAATTGGATATACCTTTCCAGTGAAAATTTTACCTATGAGTTTGATTTATTAGAAACACAATTTGCAGGTGTAGTTATGATAGATATTGGCAAAGAGCATGATATCCCCATGGTTTCAGCAATGAATATAGAGAGTGTCGAGGAAGATGGTACATTTTCAGTCAGCTCAATTGACACCGATAATGATGGTATTCCTGGTACGATGTTGCTAAGTGGTCCCTATGCAAATCAAACATTATCATTTGATGGACAACAAATTCCAGCAACTATCCGCGATACAGCCTACGTGCGTACAGTTGCGTTTTCAGGGCCAGATAACCATCAAACCAGCGAACGTTTTACCATAGGCCGCAGTCAGTATATTAAAAGAAAAAGAGTCGGCACTCGGCTTTTTCAAAAAGCACGATACTGGGAAGTTTATGTTGACGCACCCGGATTTTCTACAACCAAGTCGATATTATCAGATCGCTCAAAAAAACGTAGTCAGAAAAAAGCAACTCGCTATGTTAATCAATTAATACGAGAAAAGCTATCAGCAGGATTTACCCTGTTATCTGATAAAACCAATTATCAATAAGAATTCTTCACCTCTAAAACAATAGTTTTTTGTGCACGAAGTAGTCAGCATAAGGTCGCTAGCAAAAAACGACCTTATGCTGACATATAAAATTATAACCATTATGTAATAATAGGATAATACATTTTTGCTGGAGAACATATGAAAATTACTGGTACGTATTAATACTGCCCACATACAGACAGCACAGATCTAAACAATACTCTTAAAACAAAAAGAAATAGCCTTCGAGTTTTACAAAAGGAAAAACGTCATGCAGAACACTTGACAAGAGAAAAATATCAACTGGCTTTGTGATAGTATCTAACAATATTAGCAGGCAATAAGTATATATTAAAACTGGCCGCATAATATCTATCTATCAGTATAGAAGAGACTAACATACTAGCCTTTTTTATACCACGTGCATACTGTGCACACTACTTACACAACAACCATACAGCTTGCTACTTACTTGTATATTTGCTTGTATATTTGCTTGTATATTTGCTTGTATGTTTATTTGTATGCCTTCAAAAGTTCAATTTAATATAAACGATCTATTTAACGATTTATTTATAGACACAGCTTTGATTTAACGAGGCCTATATCCACCCATTATGTTATTTATCGATAGCTGTTAAATTAATCCTCTAGATACTGATTTTCACCCTCGATTTATTATTTTAATTTAGAATGTAAATCAAGCAATCATAAAAACGCCCAACCTGATTTAAATACGTATAAAACATACAGTGTTATGGTGTTTACCAATCAAGATTTAAACACCCGTTATATAAGTGCCATCAAGAAAGAAGCCGTTCAAGTTACTGCTATCAACAATTTCATTAAAACAACACAATTCATCTTGATATTTACTATATTATCTCCATTTATATACATCACTATTACTAACTTACAGTTTATTCAATATCTAGCTTACTAATGACAATCACAAGGGCATTAGCACCTTTTTTAACCAACTTTAAATAACCGGTAGTCGTATTTTTATACTTAATGTGAAGTGAAATATTGTTAAGTAACCTCATAGCAATATGTGAATTTATTATCACTTGGGTTTCAACGCAATAGCTCTATAGAATCAACGGTTAAAAAGAATATTTAGATAAGTTATTACTGATTGTTTTATTTATTAGTATTACTAGTATTATTTAAAATTTTTTAAGGTGACGTTAAAGTCCACCCAACAAAAAACAACTTTATTGTCAATAAATACAAAAAAATTATTTTTAATTTGAGCACTTGTACCATTATATTACATATGGTGTATTGACTAGTGCACTATATGTAATACATTGTCTTGCAATCGTTACTAAGTACCAGTAAGTGGCGTTTATTTTATTATCACAGGTTTGCAACACTCTTATAATATTTTTTTGATCGGGATAGTACTATGTTTAAATCATTAACACTTGCAGCAACGTTATTGTCGCTTTCTGTTGGGTCATACGCAGAGAGAGTACCTATTGATATGGAATACAATCGAGACTTTGAAGGACGTTTTCAACATTTCGATGAACAAGGCAATTTGGTATTCGAAGACAGCAATGTCACAGGTAAGTTTAACTTTGAAGTCAACTATGGCATTTTATTAGAGTCGAGAAAATTCAATGGTGAAGATTGGTTTGCCGACTCATTTATTATGCATACTTGGCGAGGCGAACCGGGCTCTGGATTGCCAAGCCATCACGAATTTTCCTGGACAGAAAACACATGGTATACCCCAAAGGGAATAAAAACCTGTACCGTTGTACCGTCTGTTTATGATGAATGTGATACTAATAAAAAGCGCCATTGGATATTTCTTTCCAGCGAAGACTTCAAATATGAATTTGAATTACTAGAAACACAATTTGCCGGCGTTACTATGATAGATATTGGTAACGAACATGATATACCCATGATTTCCGGGATGAATGTTGAAGCAATTGATGAGGATGGTGCCCTCGTATTAAGCTCAATGGATACCGACAATGACGGCATTCCGGGTACAATGCTGCTAAGTGGGCCCTACGCTAATCAAACATTGTCGTTTGATGGACGACAAATTCCGGCCTCCATCCCTGATGTCGCTTATGTGCGCACTGTTACCTTTGCAGGCTTTGATAATGTACCGGTCACAGAAACATTTACAGTAAGTAATAGCCAGATTATTAAGCGAAAAAGAACCGGGACTCGCGTTTTTCAAAAAGCGCGCCACTGGGAGGTATCTATTGATGCACCTGGATTCTCTAGTAATAAATATCTGTTATCTGATCGTACGAAAAAACGTAGCCAAAGAAAGGCAAAGCGCTATGTTGAGCGTTTAATACGGGAAAAACTATCATCTGGCTTAGTGATGATCTCAGATGAAATCGAATACAAATAAATCTGGCGCCAATATAAGATACGACAAAATCGCTTGGTGTTAACAATCTAAAGTGTAGTTGCCCAGATTTGACTTGACAGTTACCCGTCTTTTATAAGGTACCTGTCAGTTTAGATCCGGGCTCTATATTCCCAATCTACAATGCACTCAATTGCCACCGCTTTAATCTCGTCTAACTCGTTCAAGTCTATTAAAGGCGAATCGATTGCTGAACCTAACCGTTGGTTTACATCGATTATGTTACATGTCCTGCAAGCGAGTTAACAATACCCTACCTAGGGATATCCCTAATTGCATGACCTAATGGTGACGTTTAAGGTGCTAGTAGTGAAGAATCATCACCGAACAGGTAGCCACCAAGGAATAAAATGACTAATTTTAATGCTGTTGAAGAAAATAGTGCCCACCCACATAAAGATATCACTGAGCATATTCGTAGCAGCCTTGATAATAACGACTTTTCACCGTTGCTAGAATATCTACCACCGGTATTGCAGCAACTCTATGACACAAACTCTGCACAAGCTGCGCATATCACAACGGCTCTGGCTAATATCGAGCAAGTACCAAAGTCACAATGGTATATCTTTTTTACACTATTTATGTCAGAAGTCATCAGCCAGAGCGAAACAGGCGAAACAGCATTCTTTGATACAGCAGATTTTCCGTGGGTTGAACAAGTCGAGCAATGTTATAACGATGTCTATCAAGAGTTTGGTCAGGTATCATCAAACATAGAGCTACTACCTGCCTTTCAAGAGTTTCATGATATTCAACATAAATTAACCGATGATGAAAAGTGGAAAGTGTTTGCCTTTCAAGCTTATGGTGAAATGCTCGATGAGAATTTAGCCTTATTTCCACAAACAGCTACACTACTGAATTTAATCCCCCAGTGGACAACAGGTATGTTTTCAATTTTGATGCCAGGAAAACAGATACAACCTCACGAAGGCCCTTATAAGGGTGTGTTGCGTTATCATTTAGGGTTAACGATTCCAAGTGACTGTGGCATCAGTGTCAAAGGGCAACAAAGGCACTGGCAAGATGGTAAGAGCCTTATATTTGATGATACATTCGAGCATTTTGCCTGGAATAACTCAAGCGATTTACGCGCAGTACTTTTTGTTGATTTTATTCGTCCGCTACCATTTCCATTAAATATATTGAATGAGTGGGTTGTGTTGAGTGTATTTAGACGCTCCGATTTTATTCAAAAAAATATTGATAAATCCAGTTTTAACGCAATCAAAAGTGCTCTTTTCTCCTCGTAAGCTTCGCCGATATAACTAAGCAGTCTATTACTGCTCGGGGAAATAACTCCTCATATATTCGCTCTATTTACAACACACATAGCAGTAGCGACTGCCTATCATTAGCCACAACCATCGATAAAGTGATCATAGTATATTCTTTGGGCTATATATTTCTGAATAACTTTAAAGGTAATATTTAGTAAGCAAACATTATTTACGGGTGTTTTAGCGCGACGCTATGTAGATGATAAATACAGCTGATAGATATGACAGTAGTAAATAAGATACCAGTCATATAGTATTTCTACGTAATGGCCGCATGAGCAAACATGAGCAAAGTAGCCCCAAAGTAGCCATTGCTACTTTTAACACCTGACTAAAAAGGAGTCACACAGGTGCAAAACCAAGATTCCATTATAAGTACTAATCCCCTGCTTAAGCCTAGTGAAAACACCTCTGTCATTATCCTAGGCATTTTTTCTACATTGCTCATTGTATTATTTACAATGGTATACAGCAGTTTATTTGGCCTTGATGCCTATATAGGATGGGTCGCTTTTATTTGGATGACAGCTGTGCCGGCACAAATCATTTTGGGATTGCATTTACAATTCAATGCCCCTAAATCACTAGCGACATTACCCCAACCACAAAAAGGGTTAGCTTATTTACTATTGACTCTCATAATGATGTTTGTGGGTGGTATATATCTGTACCTATTTCCCGGCGGCATGAGCCCACCGGGGCCATTTTTAATTATGGCGACCATTACCACGATTAGCAGTACATTTTGGTTAGTGGGCGCTTGGCAATGTTGGCCTTTTAGTCTAATGACAAAAGACCCATTCAAACAAGGGCTATTAACATTGCTGGCATCTTATGGCGTAGGTGCTGTTTTTTTTCAGTGGGGGTTTAACTTTACCGCGATGGCCCAAGCGCCGGTATATATTGATGCTCTCGACCCTAAAGGGCCAGTTGACGCCTGGATTGCACTGTCATTTAGCGTTACTACCGTTGCTGTGTTAATGGTTCTGAGTTTATTTGAATATCGCCCTTGCACATTATTTGCAACGACTCAGCCAGGCCTTGGCATTAGTATCACACTTGTAACACTGGCTATTAGCTCGGCCCTTTATTTTCCCGCTGTTGTTTATGCACATATAGATCCCGTAGAGTTTATGGTACGCGTACCAGTCTCTATTATTTTTGGTGTGTTTTTAGTGACCAATATGATGCAGTTTCAACTCTTTAAAAACTATTCACAACCCATTCGAGGGATATTATTATTGCTACTGACAATACTGCTCGCCTGTGTAATGTACGCACTGTATCGTGCAGCAATACCTTATATCATCGGGGATTTACAACAAGGAGCACCTACCTATGAGGTTGAATTGTGGGTCGCAACAGCACTGTTAAGCATTACATTCCCAATGATAAATCTCGTCTCAGGCTATTTTGAATTTTGGCCACTGATGCGCAAAAAGCCATGAGGGCTCAGCTAAATTCACTACACTATAAATATAAGATACATAACTATTCACAGACAAATATTCTATAGACCTAGTTTAATTAAGCCGCAGTAACACATGCTTTACTATACTATCACACCGGTTACCTGCAAATTCAAACACATCTAATGTTGATTCTTTTAGATAGGCATCAAGAATTACCTGCAATGCCTTTTTTGCACGACGATAACGTGTTTTTACCACATCGCCACTAAGTCCCAATGACGTTGCGGTTTCTTCGGTATTGAGTTGTTGTATTGCCCGCATGACATAAACACTACGATAGTGAACGGGTAATTGATCAATTGCATCTTCCAGCAACCGGCCAAGTTGTTTATTAGCAAGAGCATCCATAGGCTGTAAATCCGGTGATTCTATGGTGATGTCACAGTGTTCAGCTTCATCAAGGCTGTAATCGATATGCTTTGCCTTGCGCACACGCTGTAAAGCTTCGTTACTCACAATACGTGAGAGCCAGCTGGCAAAACCCTCTGGGTTATTAACATTTTTTAATTGATAATAGGCTTTAACATAGCTCTCTTGTACCACATCAACAGCCTCGTTCTCTTCACGTAAAATACTGCGCGCAATACGATATAGGCGCTGATTATAACGGCGCATAATTATTGCAAACGCATCGTTATTACCACCTAATACCTGTGTAATAAGCTCGCCATCGGGTATGGTTGAGGCCTGCTGTATTGTTGCTGTACTATTGGTAATGCGAGGTACTATTCTCATCATATTTAACTATCTACATAAAGGGTGATCAGAGGTTAATGTGGCCAGAAAGGCAATTAATTGCAAGCGCTCTCTGGCTGATGTAATACCGGCAAATCCCATGCTGTTACCGGGTATCATATCTAGCGGGCTTATCAAAAATTGATCTAAGCTCGCTTTATCCCAAATAACATTAGCCTGTTGCATGGCAGGTGTATAGCTAAATGCGGTTGCAATGCCAGCGCGTCTACCGAGTATATTACAATGCTTAGGGCCAGTTCGATGATACCCAGGCGCATGGCACCCGGTGCACTGTACATATAAGCGCTCGCCCGCTGCAACATTATCGACAGCCCCAGAATGTGAGCTATGTTGCATGCCAAAACAACATAATAGAGCCACGGCTAGCCGGTATGATAATCTCATTGCCGGTTACGAAAAAAAAGCGCCCGGCACTGGGTCAAGCCCTAATGCCTGCCGAAGAATAGCCCAATGCATGGCCTCATCAGCGAGAATGCTGGCAGCGGCTTTAGCTAAATCACTGTTACCAAAGGCAGGAATAGCACCAGCGTAAGCACTAATCGCACCGCGCTCTAAACCCGCAGCAAAACCAAGCACATCACTCTCCTGCTTTAATTGATTAAGCGGAAAGTGATACTGCTCTCTGGCATCAATTGCAACACCACCCAGTGTACGCACCGTACTGGCTAATAAATCGATATGTTCTTTATGGTGCCCTTGAAATGTAACCGCCACTTTCAATACTCCAGCACTCAATAAACCACTTTCCGCGCCAAGTTGATAAGCTGCTACTGCTTCATGCTCGGCCGCAATGGCGGTATTAAGTATTCGTATATCCTGTGTAATATCTTGTTCTCGGGTAATGTTCTCTGCACAAGCGGTATTCATGCCACTCATTAGGGCAATTGCCGTGCCAGAAAGCGCAAAACTTTTCACATTAGTCATAAAACGGCGCCGTTCTTCTGCTTTGTGGGTAAGTCGGTCGTTGTTCATAAGTTCTCTCTATTTAATAGATGTAAAATCGTAGCCAAAATAGCCTCTCATCTACTAGATGCTTGAGCGCTGAAAAAGTGACAAAAAAGTAGCACATTAAAAAGAGAATCGATTAGGTAACAACCACGTAAAGAGTAAGTAACAGAAGAAAAGCACACGATTAGTCGGCCCGCTCTACCTACGGAGCATGCCTGCTATTAGCGCTATTATTAAAAAGACCATTAAAAATAAGTACCTGTTTAAATGGGTACAACTATTGATAACTTTATATGACGTTATGCTATAGATTAATCATATAAAGACAAATGCGCCAAACTCAAAAACTTTCAACAATCCAACTAATCTAAACGACAGGACGTAACAGTGAATCAATCATCAACATCGCCAAAACTAAAAAGTCGCATTAAGATTTTCCCTAAGATACTCATCAGTTTTCTTGTGGTACCTTTGATCACAATAGCAGGGTTATTTTATGTTATTTCATCACAAGAAGAAGAGCGTAAAGCAACGGTAGAAAGAGAGCTTATTCTAGAGGCCAATATTTTAACGAACCAAGTTGATGACTGGGTAGATAAAAACTTACGCCTCTCGCGGTATTTAGTTAACATCGACGCTTTTCAGTCTATGGCGCCTGATGCACAAAAACCATTGCTTGAAAAAGCAAAGCGCTTAACCGAGTGGATGACCGTTATTTTTACCGTTGATACAAACGGTGATGCGGTTGCACGTAACGATAGCAAGCCACTTAGAAACTATGCAGATCGTCAATATTTTGCTGATGCCACTAGCAATAAAGGCTTTGGTGAGCAAGTAATTATCGGTAAGAATTACCCCTTCCCGCTGCATTGTTTTGCCATCCCTGTTGCACGAGATTTTTCTGTTGTCGGTGTACTAATTCAATGCTCTAAATTGTCAGATATTTCTAATAGTATCTCAGGGCTGCGTGTGGGTGACACAGGATATGCTATTTTACTCGACAAAGGTAATCGTCTTATTGCTCATGGTCGCAGTCATGGAGAATTAGAAGGTGCACTGTCTGATTACAGTGAAAAGCCTGAATTAGACAATGCGGTTGATGAACAGGTCTATGAATATTACGATGAGAACGGTATACACAAAATTGCCTACACGCAAAAAACTAAACTCGGCTGGCGAGTTATTCTTCAACAGGACTATGATGAGGCGTATAGATTGGTTCAATCTAATAATACCCGAGCTATTTCTCTATTGATTGTATGTATATTTTTAACGCTACTACTTTCTTATATTTTGAGCAAAGGCATTACCAACCCCATTAATCAACTCACGGCAATCGCTGTAGAGGTAAGTAAAGGAAAGCGCACTGATGCTGTACCGGGTTTAGATCGTGGTGATGAGCTAGGTGAACTGGCACGTGCAGTGGCAAGGCTTAAAAATAGTATTGAAATTGCCATAAAAAAATTGAGAAAACGTGCTTAGCATCTATAGCGCACTTATAATAAGTGCAGCAAAAATATAAGTGTACTGCTGAGACTATCTAGCGTGTATACCATAATTAATATACCTATGCGTTTGGCATTAATCCAGACTGACACAACCTGTTACTACAATAACAGGTTGTGCTTGCACAAGCGTTCATCGATGGTTTGCTCAACATAAAGTACAGACTACCCAAACACTCATCAGCAGCGATCTAGTGGCGCAAATCGGGCTGACATTATCCGGTTTTGGCATCACCTATCTGCCACTAAAGGCAATGACCTCGTTAATCGAACAAGGCCAGCTTAGAACTCTGGACATCCACCCTACACTTCCACAGGTGCGATATGCTGCGGTTTATCGGGCCGATCGTGACTCGCAACTCTATAAAGATGTAGCCGACTACGCTAAACAAGCCTGTGACTTTAACCACTTCCTGTTAAGTGGTTATTAACCAATTAACAAACTACATCTAGCTACAGAAGACGACAGCCAAGGTTTATTCGCCGCCACTAATTAGTACTGTCACACCGAATTGAACAAGGAAATGATCGGCTGAAAAACACACAGGTTTTGCATCACAAATACATTGGCTAAACGCGAGATACCAGCAAAGGGTATTCCTTTACAGGCCGAGCTATTGTGCAGCCTATAGGCTTTATATTGTTACCCTTGCTAGCGAAATAGGTTTACGCTACAAGAGCTTACTCCCATCAATACGCCTGAAAAAGTAATATTCAGCCCCAAAACACGCCTTTTAGGGACAAAATATTGCATCATTATAACCTCAAGCTTCACTCAATTAAGCATTTGGAGTATATTCAACACTCACACCAGCCCATACACGGGCCGATATAACCTTCAAAACAGTGATATTTGGTTTGATTAACATAGACAAGCACATACAACCCCCTCTCGATAAAACAATGATTGATAGCCAACTACACTTAGCAGACAGCCCGTGGTAATCCCCAAACGCTTACAACCTCTCGTCGATGATGGTTTAATCGATGAAGTGATCAGCCGACTCATGAGCGGTAAAGAAGCCGATGTTTTTATTGTTCGCTGTGGTGACAATATTCGCTGTGCCAAAGTCTATAAAGATGCGGTCAAACGCAGCTTTAAAAAAGCCGCACAATACCAAGAGGGAAGAAAAGTTCGCAGTGGCCGCCAAGCACGTGCTATCGGCAAACGTTCAAACTATGGTCGCCAACAACAAGAAGAAATTTGGCAAAACGCTGAAATTGATGCGTTATCCCGTTTAGCCAGCGCGGGGGTACGTGTGCCCCAAACCTTCGGTTGCGTTGATGGCGTATTACTAATGGAGCTAATCACCGATGAAAGCGGTGACGTTGCACCACGACTGGGTGATGTTGTGATGTCGCAAGAACAAGCCATCGAAGATCACACCGTCATGATGCACTATATTATGCTTATGCTTTGTGCAGGTATTGTGCACGGTGATCTCTCAGAATTTAACGTGCTGGTTGATGATTATGGCCCGGTGGTTATCGACTTGCCACAGGCGGTTAATGCAGCGGCGAACAACAATGCAAAAAAAATGTTCGCCCGTGATGTTAACAATATGCGCCGCTATTATGGTGAATTTGCACCCGCTTTGCTGCGTACACAATACGCCAATGAAATGTGGGCACTGTTTGAAGAGGGTAGTTTAACACCTAACACCAGTCTCAGCGGTGAGTTTGAAGATGACAGCGACAGCGCTGATGTAGATTCTGTGCTAGAAGAAATCAAAGCGGTGATGCAAGAAGAACAAGATCGACAAGAGCGTATCCGCGAAGGTGAGCAAGACAGCTGAGTCGAGAATAAAGAGCGCAAGCAACAACTATTTTAGCTACATTAATGAGTGTACAGATAAGTTAGCTCACCAGCCTTAAACCTGTCGGTTTACTTGCTTAAACTTTTCGTCGCCAAGTGTGGTTTTTTGTCGAATACAAAACATCTCAATCAATGCCAACAGCAGCATCCTGTAACGAGCAATACAGCGACCCATTCTCACCAAAAGGCACCGTGGCCATCGCAGTCTCGCCAGTTGCTTGCGTCTAGAACAGGCTCGCGAGCCTACACACCGCACGGCAAAAAAATGCTACACTATTTAACGCCAACATCGCTATCGACCCCTTTCTTTATAGGGAGGTATATGGCTAATATTGAGATTGATAAAGCTGGCAACGACCCAAAGACAAGGTATTAACGTTTGACTGAACAACCTTCAATAACGGCTCTTAAATCCATCAATAGCCCTCCCACCTCCTCTTGGCGCTTCTGCGTTGCCCCGATGATGGATTGGAGCGATCGCCACTGTCGCTATTTATGGCGACTTATCTCAAAAGAAGCACTGCTATACACTGAGATGGTCACTACGGGCGCTTTACTGCACGGGAACTGCGAACGTTTCTTACAGTTTGACCCTATAGAGCACCCTGTGGCATTACAGCTAGGTGGCAGCGACCCTAAAGCACTGGCAGCATGTGCCAAACTAGCAGAGCGCTGGGGCTATGATGAAATTAACCTTAATTGCGGCTGCCCCAGTGATCGTGTTCAAAATGGAATGATTGGCGCATGCTTAATGGCACACCCTCAGCGTGTGGCAGCCTGTATTGATGCGATGCGCTCAGCGTGCTCGATCGAGGTTACCGTTAAACATCGCATTGGTATTGACGATATGGATGACTACCAAGGGCTGATGGATTTTATCACTCCCATTGCAGACACCGGTTGTTCTACATTTATCGTTCATGCTCGAAAGGCGTGGCTACAGGGCTTAAGCCCAAAAGAAAATCGAGAAATACCGCCACTGAACTATGAACGTGTTTATAGTTTGAAGCGTGAGCGCCCCGATCTAACTGTTGTGATGAATGGCGGCATTACGACCATAGACGAGTGCCAACAGCATTTGCAACACCTTGATGGCGTGATGATTGGCCGTGAAGCCTACCACAACCCCGCCATGTTACACGGTGTTGATCACGGCTTATTTGATCACCCCGATACCTCGCTTAATCGATTGGCCATCGCCCATGGGTATCTTGATTATTGCGAGCAACAATTAAGCCACGGCAGCCGTTTAAATCATTTATCGCGCCATATCCTAAACCTGTTTCAAGGGCAGCGAGGCGCGCGGCAATTTCGTCGGCATATCAGCGAGAACATCCATAAAGCCGATGCTGATCTAAATGTGATTGTACGCGCACTGGAATTTGTCAGCCACGAGCATTAGGGCATTGCCCAAGGTGAAATGTTAAAGGTACACTAACGCTATCTTGTCATCACTAATGGAAGCCCAATGAACAGTAAACTCGATCAGCTCAAACAATGGACCGATGTGGTTGCCGATACCGGTGATATTGAAGCCATTAAACGCTACCAACCTCTCGATGCCACCACTAACCCATCGCTATTATATAAAGCTGCACAACTGCCGCAGTATGACACACTGCTGGCAGAATCAATCGCCTGGGGGGCCGATAAAGCCGGCACCCGCGATGCACAAATTGCCGCGGCCAGCGACCAGTTTGCCGTGCGTATTGGCCAAGAGATACTCTCTATTGTTCCCGGTAAAGTCTCTACCGAAGTCGATGCCCGGTTATCATTTGATACCCCAGCGACTATTGCAAAAGCACAACAGCTTATTAGTCTCTATGACAGTGCCGGCATTGGGCGCGAGCGCGTGCTCATAAAAATTGCCGCCACCTGGGAGGGGATTAAAGCCGCAGAGCAACTAGAGCGTGCGGGTATTCACTGTAATTTAACGCTATTATTTAGCTTTGCACAGGCTGCGGCTTGCGCCGATGCAGGCGTTACGCTGATTTCCCCCTTTGTTGGCCGCATTCTAGATTGGCATGTTAAAGCAGCCGGTGGTAATGTTACTTTTAATGCAGAAGAAGACCCCGGTGTAATATCAGTGAGTGATATATACCGTTATTACAAACAACACGATTACCCCACCATTGTTATGGGTGCAAGCTTTCGCAACACCGGTGAAATTGAGGCATTAGCAGGTTGTGACCGCTTAACAATCAGCCCTGCATTATTAGA
>Ga0193959_1000070_pt1 | contig 43386 bp, 61 predicted proteins | sample FB_2_MG_FD_140333 | JGI IMG/M metagenome (GOLD analysis project Ga0193959, IMG submission 140333) | Microbial mat bacterial communities from the Broadkill River, Lewes, Delaware, United States - FB_2_MG | ecosystem: Environmental > Aquatic > Freshwater > River > Microbial mats | place: USA... | reverse complement strand
TCAATTTAATGAAAAAGGCGAATTGGAGATAGAAGCTGGCTCAAGAATGGGTATCCGGTATGGAGAATTAATTTCTTTCATAATATACGCCATGTAATCTTGACGGCTTAAAATATAACACATATGTTCGTTCAAGTGTGGGCGCAGTTCGCGACTGTACAGGATGGTTGCTGTCACCATCCTTGCCCACCTCCGACAGGCCAGACAGCAGGCACAAGCCCTTACGATGCACTTTGACAGCAGTGCAGATTCGTAAGGGCTTTTGTTTTACAGGAGCTAAAATGGTTACCCAACTTGATTGTGCTATGCTGGAAGATGCTTGTAAAAGTGGATTGCGAACAGCTTACACATTTACCTTTGAAAATGATTCTGACCGTGATGCATATTTTTCTGCGTCCCCCTCATTGCTTGAAAATTCATCTGGAAAGCAAACCCTTATTTTTGTTGGAACATCCAATTTGAAATATGCCTACTGGAATGGTCAAGATAGACCCTCCTCTTATGATGCTCAATATTGGGTTGAAATTGCAATTGATGGCTCAACAACTAATTTGAATACTATTTATTGGGGTGATCCGTCCACCGACTTGTCCATGCGTGCTAGGCGTGATCAGTCTACAGGTTATCTAATTTTTGAGCGTAGGGTCTCCGGCTCATGGGTTGAAAAATTTAAAATTTCCGACTCAGCCACGGTAGATACTGTAAAACTAACCGAGGCAGTACAAGAGCCGATTATTCAACCGGGTGAGCTTGGGCTTTACAATGCATCTTTAAAAGACGGTGATCATGGCGATGCTAGTATTCTCCGTCCCATATTTAGCGATTCAGACGGAAATCATTTTCCTGTTGTTGCAGGTGCGCCAGATGGTTCTTTACGTGTCCCTCAGAATATAGACGCTGCTTTAGCTAATCCAGCTGGTGTGCCCGTCCAGTATAAAAAAGTTATGCTGGAGGATGAAAGGGCCGCTCTTGATACTGAAATTGCGGCAAACAAGACCGAAATTGAACGTATCAAAACCGATACATCTGGCTCAGGTCTGCCAATCTTTTCTTGGTATGATAGAGGTGTGCCGACCCTGCCTACCGATCAGCAAAAAGCGTACTATATTCACATTCGTGTTTTGCCTGACAGCGCACAAGCGATTCAGATACCAGCAAACACACCGGAAGATTGTATCTTTTCCATTGAAAACAACGACCGTGACGACTATGTCACCATTCTCGCTGCGGCAGGTGAGACAATTAACGGGGCAAGTTCATATCAAGCTCAATCAGACACATTAAGCCTTTTTGTAAAGTCCGGCACAAATTTTGACTTGGCCTACGGTGGTGTGTTCCCTAATACTCTCACCTCTTTGAAGTCTTCAATCCAAGTCCTTTTGACAGGTCAGTTGCACACCATAGGAGACATTCAAGCTCAGTTGAAAGACCACTTACACACCTTCAACGAGATTCAGACACATTTCAGCGACAAACTCTTTACCCGTGCCGATGGTCTTCCTACCGCTCAAGAGATTATTACAGCACTTGAGAGTGACCCGGGTAACCCTCAGATTCCAGCTGCAATAATTGCTGACCTTGAGGAAGTGCGCAAATACAGCATCACCAACGGTAACGCCGTTCTAATCGACACAGACGCAACCATCGTCATGCTCGATTACGAAGGCACGGCCAGTGTGACGCAGACCTTGCAGAACCTTATCAATGTGCGTGAAGGAACTCTTTTAGCAGTGCGTACTCAAGGATTAACATCTTCTGATTCTCCAGTGATTACTTTGCTTCCCGGTGCATCTGGTCAAACCATTGAAGGACAAAGCCAGTACGAACTTGATGTTGATGTGTGGGCTTTGTTTGCAGCAGACAAGAAAGCCAATAATTGGGTTGAACTTTCACAGATTGATATGTCTGCCGGCGGTGGTTCTGGTGGATCAGGAATAAATATTGACGATGGAACCAGCGATGTTGCCGGAGTCGAACGCCTGAACATTAAGGGCATGATGGTTACCGAGATACCCAACAGCGGCGGAATGGGCGCAAACGAAGCCGAAGTTACCGCCGGTGTGAATATCCATATGGCTGCACCGAATCAGCAGTTTGGAAGTGCTTTAGCAAATGAGATAATTTTACAGCCGCCACTGAATACTTATATTGACCCTAACCAGACTGGGGACGAAGCGGTAATTCTTGAGGTTAAGCCCGGATCCTACGAGCCAATGCACCAGCCTTCTTTTCTGGCATATCTTGCGGAGAACGAAGACATCGTAGGGAAAATTCCACAGGGCTACGAGAATACAGCAGGGTCCCACCACAACGGCGCGATATGGTTTGATGATATAGTCGTCCCAGAAGGGGCGTATATTGAGCTTAGAAAAGCTGATAAGACTTATGGTATTCAGGAATCAGACGAATTAGACCCAAACGTCACAGGCGGTACTGACTATCTGATTGCTGCACGTATTCATATGAAAGGGAAAGCCCCTAGTGATGGGTTTGTACGTTTGTACCTTTACAACAAATCTGTGAATCCTTTTGAACCCACTGGTTACTTGCTTGATAAAAACGGTCAGCCAATGGCTGTGGAGCGTCATTATAGACAGTTTCAAGAACTTGGGATTCTGGACGTTATGGGCGTAGTCAATGCAAAGGGTTTGCAAGAATTTACCGTACATGTTGTGGACTCCTTCACCAATGATATTCTTGAGATAACAGACCGCACAGAAGGGGCAAGCGGAATAATGATTCAGGCTTTGTCCTCAGACGAAAAATCAGGATTGGGCCTACTCCAGTTTGAGAACGACACAGACCAGAATATTGAGTTTAGCAGTCACTACTTAGGAGTTGACCGCATGAATCTTAACTGGATTAACTCACGTCCTGAATCTCCTAAGACCTACACAGCAGGAACACATTTTACTTCTGTTAACGGCTGGCGATTGATAAACCTCAATGGCTTAAAAGTTGGAGTTGTCGATGGGCACACCCATATTCAAGACGATGGTGTTCATTTGGCAGACTTTAACTATGGTAAAGTGTTTTCTGCCGAAGAAACGGTTATGCTTCGAGGCAAGGACATTAATGTAACCGCAACTGTTGTTGATAAAGACTCAGGGTTCCGAGTCGGATTGATGAAATGGACAGGAAAACCAGACGAATATACCCCTGAAATTTACACAACAAGGGGCGGGGGCGGTCAATTAGAGTTCCAAACCGACTGGGCACAGGCTGATAGCTTGTTTGTCTCTGAGGATGTTGTATCAGGTGACCACACTTTGACAAAGACCATGGTCGTTCCTGCAGATGCTAACAACTACGCCATTGTAATCTATCCCGTTGCTGCTCAATTACCAGTGACCTTAAAACTAAAGCAGCTTAAGGTTGACGTTTCGCCAGCATTTACCGGATATGCATTACAAGCCCCTGAGTTGCTCAATGAAATTCACTTATACCAAAGCGAAGAGTACAAAGAATTTGTGCAAAATACACAGGGCAACTTTTCCTTGAGGTATACAATAAATCCTAGCGTGCAAGGTTTGCCGATGCCCGTTGGTATCCCAACCGATAAAGGGAAATTAGATATTGAACTAGATGATTCTGTTAACCAGATTAGCGGATCACAAGCAAAGGGGGGAGAAGGTGCTTTAAAATTTGGTAATGAAGGGCGCGCTAAACTGGTAACCACACTTCGTCTGTGGAATGAACAAAGCTCTGACAACACTGTCAAATTTTGGTGGTCAGAAGTTTCGCCGGACGGGAACACATTTACCAAGCTTGTTGACTCTGAATTTACTTTCAATGTGCCAGCAAACAGCAAAGAAGTTTTGCACAGGTTTGCGTATTCTCATGACTTTGAAGTCAACGACCGAGTAGCCTTAAGGGCAAGTGCAAGCAAGGCAGATGGGGCGTTCTTGCAGTGTGTGAGCGATTCTAGGCCCATGGTTGATGTGGCCGTCACGTTTACTGAGTTGGTCGAAGCTGGAGACACCACAGATTTAATAAATGGGCCATATGAACGCAAGTTGCTAACTGATCAACGTGTTATTCCATTCAGCGGAATTACTGGCCAAAACTATGAGTTTGACCTCGATGTGCCTTCCGATGTTGAAATAGGACAACACTCCGTTGTTGGATTGGTTGGCGGGAACATCGTGAGTATCGACAATTCAGAGTTTTCATACAATCCCACTACTAATAAAATGACTGTGCGGGTTGGGAACATAAACGAAGGGAAAATTTATTTAACCTTTTGGGGGTAAAAATATGACACTTGTTGACCATTATTTCGAGTTCGAGCAGACCACACCCGCAACGACTTGGGATATAAATTTTGAATCTCTGGGCATACCTGGTACGGCTAAATATGCGTCAGTTGAAAAAGTGTTCGCAACAGGCGGGGAAATCATAGACCTTGATTCTCAGCTAGTTGCGCCTGACGGATTACAGCTTTCTTTCGGAGTAATCCCCGTAGCTGGCAAAGCTATCGGCAAATATTACCTTGAGTCAGGCGGCACAGTTGTAACAGATAGCGCGGGGAATGTGGTGAACATCACTGTCACTCAAAACGGAGGTGCTGCACCAGCTGGGGCCACGTTTTGATTTTGAGAACAGCACCAGCTTAAGCGTTCCTGTTGCCGGCCCACACGTTAACCCCGTGGTGCTAGCCGAGCAGGTCGGTTATGCAGGATTAAAACGGTATAGAGATATCACAAGCTCAATAGACATCTATTACGATCATGACGAAAACGCCGATGCATGGAATTTGGTCCTAGTTACGGCGATTCCGATAACGGGATTTATTCAAACCTTATAAGGAGTTTTAACAATGGCTACTGACATTTACACCAAGCGTGGTTTTTTGGCGGGTCTTGCAACATCTAAAGACGCTGTAGCACCTTCTGACGTTCCGAGTTTTTCTCAGGTTCAGTCCATGGTGGACGGTATTGTCCAGATTTATGCAGCCGTGCGTTTGCATGAGCACAGCAATTTCGACATTTCCACCGGCGGTCTTGCTGTTGTCGATGGAGTACAGACCGTAGACGGAGACCGCATTCTTCTGACTGGGCAGACCGATGCAACAGAAAACGGTATCTATGTTGCTGGTTCTGGTGCATGGTCCAGAGCAACAGACATGGTCACCGGAGACACTGTAAAGGCTTATGCTCATGTTTTTGTCACTTCTGGAACTGAGGGTAGCGGTCACGAAATGGCTGTGCAGTCCACCGCCGATGTTACCGTTGACACTGACAACATGACTTGGGTGCATGCCTACACATTTGACAACGACGCAGCACATATCGATGTAGACGACACCGGATTTTCTGTTATATCCGGCGACAACGCACAGGCTGCACTTGCTTCCGCCGACACCAACCTCGGCACTATCTCCACTCGCATTGACGACCTGAGCGGCGTTTCTGGTAGCGATCTCGGTACTTTCACCGGTGACATTATCAGCGACAATACCGATATCAAAACCGCCGCGCAGGAACTTGAGACCGCTATCGAGTCTCTTGACGTATCCGGTCAGATTCAGACCTACTATGACGGTCAGCGTTCTGATACTGAAAACGTTTCTGTCAACGCAGAATCTACTGTCAACGTAACTCACAACCTTGGTGAAGCTTACCCTTCCAGTATTGCGGTGTACCTCTCCACTGGCAAGCTGGTAACTCACAGCTTCGACATTAAATCCATTGACGAGAATACCATTCAGATTGAAAATGAATGCCTGTCCAACCTCACCGGACTGCGCGTTGTAGTTCGCAAGTAATAATAAAAGCCCCCTTGGATAACCTCGGGGGCTTATTTGTGGAGTGTGAGGTGGGGAGATGTTACTCTAATATTTTTCCGTCTTCAATAATGAATGTGCATTCCTCGCCATGGCCCACACGCTCCATAATGACTTGCGCGTCTTCTTTCTCTGCTAGTTCACGGACAAGATCAAGGCTGTTTTCATCGAGCAAGCTGCCGTCTTTGATCAGCAAGAGTTTAAGCTTGGGATTTGCCGCAAAGCCCATAGCAACGGAAACCCGGAGCTGTTCGGCAGAGCTGGCTTGTTCAAAGGGCAACCCGTTGAATGTCAGTCCGGTTTCATCGAAAGCAAGCCCTGAAACAGGAAACTTTGCCTCTGCCATAGATTTGGCTTTAGCTTCATCAATGGCTTTGATTTTGTCGGTCAAGTCCTGATACTGCCCGGTGAGCTTTTCTTTTTCGGCTTCAACCGTCTTGTACTGCTGGTTCTGGCGCACTTTCGCGTTTACGCTGTCCACATTTGAAAGCTCAAGCTCAATGGGGGAAACGTCTACCTTTTCCAATTTTTCAAGGGCTTTTTCGGCTGCTTTTTTCGACTCAGAGGATTTCTTTAACTTCTCTTCGGCCTCTTTGAGCTGTTCCCGAAGGCGTTCAACGTTTTCTTTTTCGTGGGCTTCAAGTTTGTGCCAATCCAAAAGGGCTGATTCGGCCTGATCGCATTTCCGGTTGTGATCATTGGCAGTTTGCAACCGCTTGAATATTTCGGAGGAAGACACTTCTTTTTCTGGGGCAGAATCACTGAAGTACAAGCTTTCAAGCTGTCCAGCAACTTTTTTGCCCTGCCTGCCGACTTCGGTTCTTTCGTCAAAGTAGGCCTTGCGCTTTTCGTCAAGGTCTGAAAAATCAAGACCGACAAGGGCTTTAACCTGTTCAAGCTGGGCTTTGGGTTTGAGGCCGACAAAGGATACCGGGTCAAAAGAAAAGTCGTTGAAGAACTTGTCCAGCAGCTTTTGGCCGGAAGAATATACAGGCCTTGTGCCTTCTTCATCCTCTTTGCCCTGAACCTTAAGGCTTGTGCCTTTTTCGGTGAATCGGCGGGTTACGAGGTATTCTCCAAGGTCAAGCACGATCTTGCCTTTGCTCTCGCCGTCCCGGAGGGGCTTTGCGTCAATCTTCTTGCCGCCAGCCAGCGCAAACACGATGGAATCAAGCACGGAGCTTTTGCCCTGTGCATTCTTGCCGCCGATGCAGGTAAGAGCAGAATTGGGTTCGATGAATGCGGCGGAAACACGCTTTACGTTTTCGACTTCAAGGCTAATAACTTTCATTTTTCCTTCCTAAAATGATAAACCCCTCTCCGGTGGAACTACTGACGAATCAGTACAGAAAGGGGCTGTTAACAACAAATATGTGTGCCTTCGTTCCACCAAAAGCAAATTAACCTTATTAAATTTTAACCACTTTGTCAAACTTAAAATACAACTCACAGTCCTCATGATCTGGAAACATTTTGCACGGCGATGCATCGTCAATTACGCCGAGAATGAGAGAACAAATTGCGATTCCTTTTGTTTTTTCTACGGGTGTCATTTTCCTTGTCTCCCAAATTTCCCCGACCCGAAAGCCGGGGGTTGATTATTAAAACGGGGCTTTGTCCATTCCACTTGCTTCGGAAGGAAATGCAGGTCCGAGGTCTTCATCGTCAAGGAATCCACTCTGCTGCTGTCCCTGCGACTGGTATCCCTGCTGCTGATTGTACTGTTGCTGTTGTCCTTGACCTTGCTGCTGATAACCGCCTTGCTGTTGACCGCCTTGATTGCTCTGCTGCTGCTGTCGATTACCTTGCTGATTAGGATCACGGTCCAAGGCTTGAACGTTGTGCGCTAAAATTTCAGTAGCGTAACGGTCATTTCCGTTCTGGTCCTGCCATTTGCGGGTCTGAATCTTTCCTTCAATCAAAACTAGGCGGCCCTTAGATATGTATTTAGCGACAAACTCTGCCGTCTGTCTCCAGCATTGGACCTTGTGCCATTCAGTTTTCTCTACTTTCTGACCGGAATTGCGGTCTTTGTATCCTTCGTCTGTAGCAACAGATATATTGCAGACAGCTTGACCATTTGTTGTGTATTTAAGATCAGGGTCTTGTCCCACTCTGCCAATCAGTATAGCCTTATTCATGCTCGCCATAATTCAACCTCTTGTTTAAAAGTATTGCCAGCCATTTTGCCTGTGTTTCGTCAAGGTCGTTTAGGCTGGCTATTTGTTTGTCTTTTCCGAACGCAAACAGCAGTCCATTTACCCACGCGATACGGCGTTCTCCATCGTTTGGGCAACCACACTCTTTAAGCATGGGAAATATGACTTTTCGCTGCTTGTCGTTCATTACATCGCCTTTAATTTTTTGGTTATTTCTTCCAGATCAATACAAAAAGAACCAAGCTCAACCGCAAGCTTTCCGCAAAAATCTGCGTCCCTTTCCACTTCAATGATCAGTGTGGGCATGCCGGGATAGTAGGACATGAACACCCAAGAGTCGAAACCAGTAACCAGCATGGAACCTTGGACCTGCTGCACGTATTTTGTGGGCAGTTTATCGGCAAGCAAATAGCCGACATGTGTATGAAGCGAAGGGCATTTTATTTCAATTCCCTTGTTTCCCATAAGCCCATCGGGTGAGCAAGAAAACAGTTTTTTGTCGTTGCGGTAGACAAGGCCGACTTGCTGCACTTCAACTCCGCTGGTTAGCTCATAAAATAGACGAGCCTCCTCTTCCATTTCAATTCCCCGCTCCATGGCGGCACTTTGGAAAGTTTCCGCTTTGGTCCCAAGGATGCGCTCACCAGCGAGAGTGTACAAATAATCTTTGCGAGATTTGGAGCGCACCCCTTTGCTTGTCACTATCTTGTCAAAGCAGCTTGCCGAGGGTACTCCGGCGCGTGCTGCAAACCATTCTGGAGAACCCTGTTCTATATCATTGACTATGATCATTACTTGCTCCCCTTGGCTTGAGCTATTGCATTAAGCGCACGATCAAAATTGCAGGACCACAGTTCACTCAGTTCCCCTATCCCTAGATAGTTGAACAGCGCGTCACGATTAACACCCTTAGCGTCAATAGCTGCATTTAGTTCGGAAATCTGCTCTGGGGTGACTGTTTCTACAGGCGCGCCGTCATTTTCGTTTTCGTGAGTCGCAAGCCCAGTCAAGGCAAGAATTGTATATCTCTGGAGATACGTAACCGTTGACCCGATAGCCTGAATAGAATTTTTGCCTCCGCTTTGGTCTGGTGCACTTATCAGAGTTGTGCTTTCACTGTGTCCTTTTTCGTGAGTAATAGTACACGTTACGGATATACCTCCGTTGCCCTGCTCTGTTTTCCATCCAGCAGAGAGTCCGTGCTCAGACAACGCAGCGTTTATTTTGCTGGTAACATTGGCAAGACTCGCATGTTCGTAGGTTGTTCTCCCTTTTGAGGTTTTGAAATCAACTTTTTGGTCCTTGTTTATCCGTGGAGGATCAGCCTTAAATGCAGCCATGGCCTTGACGTAAGCTTTTTTAGCTTCGTTGGCTTCGTAGCGTTCCTGCATTTCCATCATTTTCTCAAGCTTATCAAGCCCACCTTCCGACTGCATGGCAATCTGCATCATTTCGGAGGGGCTTACGCTTGCCGGGGTGTTGTCTCTCTTCTGTAGCTCTTTACTCATTTTCTTCTTTCTCCCATTTTTTAAAAAACGGACACTCGCTTGCATCACCGTCACAAGCAACGGTCACGGTTGCGCTGACCCCTGTTTGTTCCTTGATCATTTGTTCCTGTTTTGAGCACTCTCCGCGCCCGAAGGCGGTTTCAGCGTATCTTTCGCAATGATCATGAGTTCTAGCCATTGTCTGCACCGTTTTTCCCTCCTGCTAGCGAATCGCGATAATAATCCGCATCCCTGCGGTCTTCTGCCAACTGTTCGCGGCGGTCTTCTTCGTCCCTCGCTATTTCTGATACTTCCTCATAGCTGATAGGCTCACCCGTCATTTGGTCTTTTAATTTTCTGTAGTCAAATTCGTAAGGCATTTTTTACTTACTCCGTTTCGTTGTTGATGGGTTACAATAACAAAGCTTGAGTTGATGTCAAGAACAAAAGTTGTTTTTATGCAAAAAAAAGTTGTTGACAGCATAACGTTCAAGGAGTAGGTTTTGTCCATGAAGAACGAAAAACTAAATAAATACTTTACTGACAAGGGAATGACCGCACCAGCAGTAGCCAAACGCCTTGGAATATCTTCCGAGGCTGTACGCAAACACTTAAACGGTGGGGGAATGAACAAAAAAACTATCAACCTTTATAATGCTAAACTGGGAGTTCCGTTAAGTGTTTTGTTGGGGGAATAGATGAAATTAGTAACCCCAAAATCATACGACAACCTCACCCACTACAACACGTGGGCAAAAGTAGGCGGGGTCATGAAACTGGTGACGGTGCGGATCAGGGGGAAGCCTTACCCTCGTGTTTTCGAAGACGGCAGGGAGGCAACTTACGCGAACGTCTACACATACGGCTACCGTGGCTGCGTAAACATTAAAAAATTAAAAGTCGTGAAACAGGAATAAATGATATGATTAAACCTCTGAACGAATCAACAAAATCAATGGAAATTTCCGAGGAACTCCTCAAGTCCTCAGAGCGTCTTAAACGTGCAACATTTCTTTGTGATTGCGCTGCAACAATAGCGTGCCTTATGGTGGCTTGTGGCGTGTTCTGGTACTTTTTAACCATGTATGGAGTGTAGGAATGAACTCAGACGAAAGAATTTTCGAGTTTGTCAAACTTGAACTAGACCGCGCTCGTAAGAAATACCCTAATAAACGCAACCCGCTGCAAAGCCTGAACCCCATTTTTCAGGAGGTTTACGAAGCTAAAAACGAACTTGAAGCTGACAAGCCTGATTTTCTGGCGGCACGCAAAGAATTGATTCAGGTTATATGTGTAACCGTTAGGGCTATTGATGCCATTGACGAACACGTAGCCCCTGCAAAGCTTTGTGACTCGTGCGAGGGGTGTAGATACTATGAGAAATGGTCTCGTCCTGTTGCTGAGAAAGCGTTTGAACGCACACCTGAATATGTGTGCTGTAAATATAAGACCGTGAATCCAACCCCGCACCTGATCAACGGCAAGCCCTGCCACGAGGTGGATAATGACTAAACAGGAATACGAAAAATATTCGGCCGGACCGTGGAAGACTATATTTGGAAGACAAGGGATTTCCATGGTTAATAAATTCGGAATCGTCAAAGGCAAAAGGTGTATTTTGCGCCCGAAAGAATTTAAAAAACTCAAAAATTTGGCCTATCAAATCTTTGAGTTTGGAAAAGGGCACACTATACATTCGCGTCTTTTGGTCTTAAAATTTTTTGGCTCAGATCAATATTTAGTGAGTCAAAAAACAGCTTTTGAAGTAGCAACATTTGATCAAGAGCTAAAAAAAATAAAAACTCGCGGGAAAAATAAACCTAAAAAGTCTAAATCTCCACGGGTCGAAACAGGAGCGCGTTGTCACAGGTGCGGTGCTGTAGTTTTAAAACGGCACTATTACTGCCCGAAAGGGACAGACTGTTACACAGAGAGGCTTAACGATTTAACGGCGTACAAGGGCGGTGCTGTGCCGTCTGGTGCGCTCAGCTCTGGCATGGCATAAGGAGAGCTTCTTTTTTACAGGTTTGGATGGGACGTAGAAGTGGTGTCTCACGATGGGTGGCAGAACAACTTAAAAAGTAAGAGGATAGAATGGGTGAAAGAGCCAGAGTACAGATACTGAGTGAAATACTTTCGTTTCCGACAATCGGACACGTAAACTGGACCAGCGACTTTGCAAACAAAGACGGAGTAAAAGTAGGGGATTTAGTTTCCTTGAATTCGGCTCCTCCTACAAAATGGTACTTGTCGTGGGTTCGCGAAATTAATCCAAATGATGGATGGCCTAAATACCTCCTTGAGAGCGTTGAGGACAATTCCTTTAGCTGGTGGGAGAATGTTGGAATAAACATATACAGCAGAGAAAGAGTTTCGGAGCGTCCACGATGGAGATGGACAGACGAACAGTTTGAATTTTATGATTTATGGAAAGAGGTTTGTTATAAAGACAATGACGCATACATTGTACTACCAACACTGCCCGATTTCAAGGAAGATGGATCCGTAAGCCTTGGACTGAGAATCCGCTTTGGATTTAACTCCTTCACAAAAGAACAGACCTTCCCCAAATGGGGAGAGGTGACAAAAGAGGACATGGACACATTCTATAAAAAAGGCGAAAAGGAATACGAGGAAGAAAGAGACTAGCCAAAAGATGCCTAACCCCCGCCCCCGATCAAGGAAACTTTTTCGGGGGTAAATTTTTCTTTACAACCTTGAACAAAAAGCATAGAACAATATTCATGAAGACAAACCAAAAAGTAGAAAAGTTGGCAGCTAAACTGCTCGTTAAGTTTGGAACACACCGCAAAGTAGCGGAAGAGCTTGGCGTGTCTGAGGAATGGTACAGCAAGATCAGAAATGGAAATAAAAAGCCGTCTGGTCATCTTGTAAAACTTATGGAATTTATGGTGAGGTAAACTTGGAACACATTAAAATTCACAAAGACGCTATCTTTTTTTGCGATGACTTGACAACAGAACAAAAGGCCAACCTGCTAGATGCCATCCTTTTCTATCTTAATGGCAAAGAGCTTGAATGTGACAAGGTAACGGAACTTCTTTTCATCATGATTCAAACCCTTCACAATAGGGTTACATCTGGAAAAAACAGCAAGATTAGAAGAAAAGAAGCCCACCTATACAAAAGCAAAAGAATTGCTTTTGCCTCAATGTTTAAAGACAAAGAGAAAAGAGAAGAGTTTATTCTTGAACTTGGGGGTAAATGTGCAATTTGTGGTAGTGAGCACTTCTTAGAAATAGACCACATTGTTCCCTTGTCTAAAGGCGGGTCGAATGAAAGGTCAAACTTTCAAGTCTTGTGTAAAAAATGTAACTGTTCAAAAGGATCAAGTTTATAATCAAGGTTGTCTAAAATGAAAGCAATTAACCCATACAAAATGTTTAGGTTCTCACCGCTGCATGACTGGCTAATAGAAAGGCCGGAAGTGTCCAGTAGTGCTAAAATCGTTTACGCCAGACTAGCAAAGTTCTCTGGCAAAAACGGAAAAGCCTTCCCGAAACAAACCACTCTCGCCAAAAAGGTTGGTCTAAAGGAAAGGCAAGTAAGAAACTGCTTAAGCGAACTTGTAGAACATAAGCTTTTAAAGGCTGTCCGTCAAGGAATGGGCAAGCCCAACTACTACTTGTTCTTGCATCATGAATGGATGGAAATTTTCATTGCCGATCAAGAGCGGCAAGATAGTGCCGATCATGAGTGGCAAGATAGTGCCTCTCCTTCTATATATAAAGAGAGTCATCTTAATATATCTACCGATGACCCTTTCGGGCCTTCGGGAAAGTTAGAGGGATTGTGTAGAAAAGTTCCTCCTGAACAATGGGCGAAATACTTTGCCTACTCTGAATGGTTTCTCAGCAAGCAGCAAGAAACGCTGGGCAAACTTGTAACGGTAAATCAGGCTTCGATTAAGGCCGGGGCTAAAGTTCTGGACAACCTTATCAGGGTTCAAGGGTTTGACGGAGAAACAGTAAGGTCTACCCTTGAATGGGGTATGAAAGACTCTTTCTGGCAAGATCAGCTTCGTTCACTTGGAGGATTAGACAAGAAAAGCAAGAGCAACGGACAGTCTAAATTTTGCAATATTTTGACCGCATATCGCAGGACTTTGATAAATGCCAGATAGCTTTTTCTGGGACCTTTGCCAAAACCCGAATTACAGCAACGCAAAATTGCGTGAAGACTGTTTGCGGGTGTTGATGGCTAATCCGGTGTTGTCAGAAGAGGTAGATGCAACGCTATTTCTGCCCAGCTTGCTCTCTCACGGAATTTTTAAGGCAATCCGAACACTGAGTAGGGAAAGTAAAAAAGTCTCGCCAGAGAGAGTTTATGCGCTAATGGAGGACGAAACAAAAAATAGAGAGGAAATGGTCGAGGAGTATCTTTCTGGGAGTCAGTTAATAACGGCATTGTTTATGCTGAATGAACCGGAAGACGAGCCAGAGTGGGCTTGGAAATATTCATACAGGGTTTTAGAATGGAGAGTTGAAAACGATGTCTGTTACTGAACAAGATGTGTTACGGCTGGTTAAGCTGGCTAAGAAATGGGTTAAATCCACAACAGGACAGTTTAGCGCTTTTGTTTTTGGTAAAGAATTGGGGATTGAAAACACAGAATTTAGAGACCGGCTGTTGTCAGATTTTAGGGATGATCGTCTGATAGAGCCTGTTGGGATGAAAAATGGATTTTATCGTTTAGTGAACAAAAGGCCGGAGCCTATGAACTGGATTGAGGCAAGCACATCTCCTTATCCAATCTGGTTGCCCCTCAATCTGCATCGTATGGCTGAATTTTCACCTCAGAACGTAATTTGTATTCAGGGTGAATCTAACTCAGGTAAAACAGATTTGGGAATGAGAATAGCTTTTCATAATCTTAGACAGAACGGAGGTTGTCACGACTCGATAGAATATTTCACTTGTGAACTTTCCCCAAAGGAGGTTCGCAAAAGAACGGCCTTCATGGGTCAACCTGATAAATGGCAAGGGTTTAACGTCTATCCATGGTATGAAAATTATCATGACGTAATTGACCCGGACGGCTTTAACGTAATCGACTATCTTGAAGTTATCGGTGATTTTTGGAACATGGGTAGATTTATTGATTTGATTCACCAGCGATTAAGGAACGGGATTGCAATTGTTTTAACCCAGAAGGGCAAGAATTCTGAATACGGGGTTGGCGGCCAGTTTTCAAACCACCGCGCACGCCTGACTATTACGGTTGGGTACAGCAAAGAAACTCACCTCAGAACGGCCACCATCGTTAAATGCAAAGACCCCATTGACGACAGATCGCACCCAGATGGAATGCAATTGGATTACCGGTTCAACCGTGGACACCTTGAAATAGTTCATCCTTGGGCACACATTACCGAAGAACAGCGCAAAGCTAGGGATAAAGTTGCATCTCAGAGAGTCAGAGAGATTGAAGCTTACAACAACTCACAACTTGCTAATCAGGAATTAAGAATATGACCGTAACTTTTTGCAAAAACCGCCATAGCAATAAAATAGGTGTTGTGGTGCAGAATTTAACTTGTGGTGTGTTGGTGCAGACCAGCAAAGAGAATCACGAATTGTGGATCAGCGGACAGTATGAAGTGTGCGCAAGGGGGAAGGAAGAATGGTAAAAGAGTGGAAAGAATTTGATTGCGGAGAGGATTGCCCAAGGTGCGGGTCCAGCGTTGAAGTTTACAACGAGCTTGAAGAAGGATTTTGCTATGACGGGGATACTTTGCGCTGTGTCAACTGTGGTGAAGAAGGGTCTACTTCTGTGGACGAAGATGGATTTCATGGTTGCTACTGGCCTTATCGAGATTTGCCTTTGAGAGAATATGAACGGCAGGAAGCAGGTTGTTTATTTAAGCGAACAGGCCCGGGGTCTCTTTTATGGGATGGTTTTATGAAAGAAACAACCAAATCTAAAGATTGCTGGAACTGGCTTTTTGAACTTTTTACGATGGAGTAGGTAGGATGAAAAAAAATTTATTATTATTTGTGTCTTTAATGTTCTTTTCGTATTTGATCGGCGCATTCTGCGCTTGGGATTTTGACCCCAGAGTATGGGGAGCTGGAGGCAGGGCTATTTGGGCGACTATTTTTATTCCTGTTTCGGTAGCGATCTCTTTTTTGTAATGAGATACACCATAGCAGAAATGGAAAAGATGTTCCCCGACTTCTGCAAGCTGCACACTTGCTGGAACGGCAGAAACAAAAATAAAAGGTGGTGATATCCGCTTGATGCTCCGGCGGGGCATTGCGGGTGGACGAAGGCGGCTGTTTTGAAAAGAATTACGGACGGTCGGTTGAAAATTAAAAACAGGAGGTTGTTGGAAGATGGCAAAAAGTAAGTACGCAATGCGCAAAAAGAATAAACCCAAAGAGCACGAAGAGCAGGTAGCTCTATTTAAGTGGGCTAGATTGCAAGAGAAAAAGTTTCCGGAATTGGCTTGTTTGTACGCTATTCCTAATGCTGGTAAGCGTAGTATAGCCGCAGCCAAATACATGAAAGCAGAAGGTCTTAAGTCTGGGGTTAGCGATGTGCATTTGCCAGTGTCTAAAGGGTGCTTTATTGGATTATGGATTGAAATGAAGGTAGACAGCAACAAGCCTACAGAGAACCAGTGGGATTGGATCAACAAGATGCAGCATGCAGCTCATCATGTTGCCGTATGCTATTCATTCGAAGAAGCCAAATGTGTGATTGAGTGGTATTTGAACCTAAAAGCGATTGGGGCAATCAAGGAGGGAATAAATGAAAAAGGTTGAATTGATCAGAGTAGAGCAGGACGACAAAGCCACCATTGGCGTGCTCAAAGTTGACGGTAAAGCGGTGTGCTGGACGCTAGAGGAGCCGTGGCGAGACAATAGAAAGGATGTTTCGTGCATACCGGAAGGAAGTTATCCTCTGGTTCTGGAATATTCTCCATTGAAGGGGCGCAGGCTTTGGACCATACAAAATGTGCCGCAGCGTTCTTATGTGCGTATTCATGCCGGTAACACTGTGGAAGATACCGAAGGGTGTCCGCTTACAGGCAATGCTATCGGTTCTCTCAATGGCAAAAGAGCAGTTTTAGATAGCAGGAGAGCCTTGTCTAAATTTTCTCATGCAATGGAAGGATCAAAAGAAGCTGAAATATCCGTAAAGGTAGTCGGAAGTTGATTTATTCACCCTTTAATTTACAGGAAATAGAATGAATATTATTATGCTTTTTATCAGTTTCGTGGTTTTTACTGCGTTAACGAGCCTAGTTTTTTGGAGTAATCCTTTTGGATGGCCTTGTATTGTCGGAATTTTTCTGGCTATCTGGGTCAACGTTGTCTGTGCATCTGACAAATACAAAATAAATCAAGGTAATTTGGGAGAATAGATATGGCTTGGTGGACAGTTTTAGCCGCCCCTTTTACGGCGGTAGTTGATGCTATAGCTTTCCCCTTTAAGGAGGGAGCAAAGCGTAAAACTATAGCAGCGCAGGGAGACATCGAAATACGCAAAATCAACGCTCAGGCTCTTGTCGAAGCGGCAAAGAATGGGCAAAAAATAGAGGCAGATTGGGACAAAAGAGCGCAGGAGCAGATGAAAAATTCATGGAAAGATGAATTGCTTATGCTGATTTTTATTGCTCCATTTGTGGGGTGTTTTATACCATCAGCACAGCCATATGTCGAAAGGGGTTTTAAGTTTTTAGATCAAAACACTCCAACGTGGTATGTTGTAATATTGCTGGGGATCGTTGCAGCGACATTTGGTCTGCGCTGGTTAATTGCGCCTATAGTCGGTAAAATGATGAAAAAATAAAGGAGGTTTTTTTTATGAAGAAAGCAATTTTTGCAATAGTTTTTGTGTGTCTCATGGCTGGAATACAGGCCCACGCTAGCTCACCACTCGTCAACCCCAACCGCCTCGCACAAAAAAACCCGCCAACATAAGCTGGCGGGGTCTATCTGGTCTGTAGTGCTGTTTACAGGGCTTGAATCGTGTCTCCTTGGTCATTCATAAGGTAGGCATCGAAACCATAAAGGACCGTGTCTGACTGCCCATTCTGGCGTGTAAGAAGAACTTCCTTCACTCCCTTAAGATTGTTTTTTGCGTCTGGAATAAATACATAGCAACCTGTCAGGGCTTCGAACTCTTTTTCAGTCTCGCCCAAGGTCAAAACTTCCATGCACTCCATCAGCTTCCAGCTACCATTTCCGCAATTAAACTTTGCAATCATTTTTTCGCCTCGTTAGTTAAATTGTTGCTTACGTCCTTTGTTTATATAGGGTGTTCCTTGCTTAGTCAACCGCCTCGCCCCCTTTTTGGTGGGGGCGGGCTGAGTGCTATTGTTTCACACAAACTTGAAAAAAAGATATTGACAAGCTTTCGAAGTAAGCGCATAGTGTATTTAACGAAACGGGATAAAATCCACAAAACAAAGGAATGAAAAATGATTATATTTACAGCACATGAGTTTATGGCAAGTTCTTTTAGGTCGGACACGCACTTTACCTCCTTTTCGTCTGCCTGCTTTCACGCCTGCATGGAGTGCGGAAAGTTTATTTCAGAACACGAAATAGAGGAAAAGATGATTTCTGAGGTAATCGAAACAGAAGCCGAGGCCAAAGCGAAGTGGGGGAGAGACGCCAGTCTGTTTAAACTGCCTACCGCCTTTTTTAGCGTGGACAGACTTCACTTTAGGGTTGAACCTTCAGATGTTCATGACTAAGCCAACTATAATGTTAGTCTATAAGATAAAAGGAGAAGCATGACAAACACACACGGCGGCAAACGAGAAGGCTCAGGGCGCAAAAAGGGTGTACGAGGGCCGCGCACCATACAGCGGCCCGTATACCTCACCCCCGCCAACTTCAAGTGGCTCAAGGCCCACGGCGGCGTGACGAAGGTAGTAAACGAACTTGTAGAGAAGGAGAGAAGAAGGTGAAAGTTCTTGTTGCCTGCGAGTTTAGCGGAACAGTAAGAGATGCCTTTATTGCAAAAGGACACGAGGCTATTTCTTGCGACCTGCTTCCTACGGAATCAAAGGGTCCACATTATCAAGGGAACGTTTTTGACATCATAGGGGGCGGGTTTGATTTGATGATAGCTCACCCTCCTTGTACTTTTTTGTCTAACAGCGGTGTTTGCTGGCTACATAAAGATGCCTCTAGGTGGGATAAAATGAGAGAAGGTGCTCTTTTTTTTAAGACACTTTTAGAGTTTGACATACCTAAGATTTGCATTGAGAACCCAATCCAACACAAATATGCAAGAGAGGTCATAGGGCAAAGTTATTCTCAAATAGTTCAGCCGTGGATGTTTGGTCACACAGAGAAAAAGGCTACATGTCTATGGTTGAAAGGTCTTCCAAAGCTAAAAGAGACAAGCAACGTTAAGGCAGAGATGGAAAAGCTTCCCAAAAGAGAGCAGCAAAAGCTTCACTATTTGCCTCCAAGCAAAGATCGCTGGAAGATAAGGTCCACCACCTTTAAAGGAATCGCCTTGGCAATGGCAGATCAATGGGGGGAGGATGCCTAAAGGGGGTAAACGCAAGGGGGCCGGACGACCGAAAGGCCCCGAACGTGTAGAGGTAAAGGTTAGGCTGTCCCCGCGCAATCTGGATTGGCTCAAGGCCCACGGCGGCGTGACGAAGGTAGTAAACGAACTTGTAGAGAAGGAGAGAGAAGATGAAAGAATACCCATATGTACTACACAAAAGCGTTCTGCTGATTGATGGCAAAATAGCCAACTGGAAGACAGGCAAAAAAGTATGGGATACTCTCTCTGCCGCTTGGAGTTCAAGGCAGCCTTTGTGGTCCGTCAAGGAGGAACACGACAGTATAGAAGTTCACCACACTTCAAAAGAGGTCCATTCTACCGAAGAGAACAACGCCTTCTTTAATGACCATGAATGGTTCAAGCAATGGCCTATTCATGAGAGATTTAAAGGTTTCAAGCCTTATTAAACCCCTTGATGCGACCTCATGCTTAGTTCGTGATGCAACATAAATAAGGAAACATATTGATCTTTCTCAAGCTTGCTGGGAAAAGCGCAACGAATACGAACAAAAAGCAGCCCGTCTCTACAAAGAGGCGATGGAGGAGTGATGAAAACCGCAATATTCGCAATCATTTTCTTATGTCTGGCGGCTGGGTGTGAGGCTGGGATGATATGACCGAACCATATAAAAAATATGGTGTTTGGTGGGCAAGGATTAAAAAAGGGCATAGCGAGATTCTTTTAATGGCAAGCACTAAACAGCAAGTGATAAACAACGCCGAGGAAATCCGGCGCAAGATTAAGGAGGGGGAGAAGTGATAGATCTAGACTTTTGGGGTATCTTCTGGGCGGTATTGGTCGGCAATGCTTTGTCAGAATTAATTGTAATTCCTTTTTTAAAAGGATTCTGGAAAGGGTTGACCGGATAGTCTTTTCAGGGCAATTGTCCTCGCTTTGAAATAACCTTGACCAAACCCGTAAAAACCTGTAGAGTCTATACATGTTGATCAGTATAAAAGATTTCCTACCGTACACACCTCCTTTCGTAGATCGGGTGACGGCTTCCTCCCATCCCGACCCCGAACACCCTGTTTGACTGCCGCGCCTCGTAAATAAGGGGCGCGGTACAAATACGATAGATCAACCAGCCTCGGTTTAAAAGCCGGGGCTTTTTTTTACCCTTTTCTTTTGACAATATAATATTGTTATAATATTGTGAGTGAAACAAAAGGAGGTTGAAAAATGATTACAGTGTCAAAATCGTTCACGATGCCAGAAGATTACATCAAGTACGGTCAAATAGTTGCCAACTCTGAACACAACGGAAATTGGTCGGCTATGCTCCGCGAGCTTTTGCGGTCGAAGCTCTGCCAGTATGACATTCTTTCCTGCTCTTCGTGCGGGAAACTGGGAGAGGTTGAGGACATGCGGGATGATGGGTCTGGGTATATTTGCGGTAGGTGTGTTACAAAAAGAGATGATGAAATCATCCGTAACCGTGTTGAGATTGCCAAGGCTAAGCGGTGCGAGAAACCGGAAGGGTGGCGGAAAAATGCTTAATCTTCGCTATGCCTCCGTATGTTCCGGGATTGAAGCCCCTAGTGCCGCTTGGGGGCCATTGGGATGGGAACCGATTTTTTTCTCTGAAATAGAGCCCTTCCCTAGTGCCGTCCTTCAGCATCATTATCCCGATGTTCCGAATCTGGGAGACATGACCAAAATCGACGGTTCCAAATACGCCGGGAAAGTGGATGTGCTTATCGGCGGAACTCCGTGCCAGTCTTTTTCAGTAGCTGGAAAGCGTAGGTCTCTGGACGATGAACGTGGGAACCTTACTCTAAAATTTGTGGAATTATGTGATGCAATCAAGCCAGCTTTCGCTATTTGGGAAAACGTTCCCGGAGTACTCAGCACCAGGGATAACGCCTTCGGATGCTTTCTCGGAGCATTGTCCGGGCACAGAGAAACTGTTTTCCCCGGACCAGTCCCGCAAATGGGCAAGAGTTCGAAATTTTGGAGATGGGATAGAAAAACACGGAGACATATTCCAAAGTGGCCCCACTCAGGTTGGGTTGCTGGTCCCAAAAGAACAATTGCATGGCGGGTGCTTGACGCTCAGTTTTTCGGATTGGCCCAGCGACGCAAGCGTGTGTTCGTTATGGCAAGTCCTCGAAACGGGGCAGATCCCAGAGAAATACTTTTTGAGTGCGGCTGCATGCGCCGGGATACTCCGCCGAGCAGAAAAACGAGGGAAGACGTTGCCGGCACAATTAGCCGATGCTCTTTTACAGGTGGTGCGGGAGGAAGACCAGAGGGCGCAGCTCAAAACCATTTCGTAGTTTCTCAATATGGGGAAGTAGCTGGAACGATAAGTGCAAGGCATGATTTAAGTGCATGTGCTGACCGCGGACAAAATATTGTTTCTCACTGGGAAGGTGGACCCCACCCGTCCTTAAGTCAGTCCCATAACACGGGAGGTATCGGTGCTAGTAATCAGGAACTATTCTCACAGGGTGGGGCTGGACTTGTACAAACGTTCGACCGCCAATCAAGTAGTGAATATGGGACTAGTCCTGTAGCTAGTATGGTAAACGCTAGGGACTATAAAGGGGCATCTGACCTAATTGCTTTTACTCAAAATGATGCGGCTAGTTTACGAAGTGGTTCAGGCGGTGGAGTTGTGAATCAATGTATTTCAACGTCTAAAATCCGCCGCTTAACTCCCGTCGAGTGTGAACGCCTCCAAGGATTTGAGGACAATTACACCCGCATTCCATGGAACGGCAAGCCAGTAGAGGAATGTCCCGACGGGCATAGGTATCAATCTCTAGGAAACAGCATGGCAGTACCTGCTATACATCGGTTGGGTGAGTGGATTGAAAATTTTATAGCAACATCCCAGAACCCCACCGAGGCAATGGTTGGGGGTTGTGATGGGTAGGTGTGTTTCAAAAAAAGTAAAGGAGGAAATGTAATGAGCGATGATGTTCAAAAATTGCACAGGGTCTATGTCACCCTGCCATGTGAGGTAATTGACTACATCGAAGCGGAGGCCAAGCGCACCGGAAACAGCAAATCTAACCTGTGTCGCCGCATGATCCTGAAATGGCTGGACGCTAATTCTGAAATGGAATTTGACGAAAGTTGCTGCGAGTGGGGGGTTGTAAAGTGAAAGTCAAACAAGACGCGGTAATTGTTATCAACTCACTAGAGACTGCTAAACAACGAGGAGAATGCATTGAAAACGACAGTGACATGGAACTGGCAACCCAAGCCAAACGCGTGGTAATTCTGGCTGAGGCTTTAGAGAAGCTGATGAAAATGCCCGCCCCGATAAATAAATATTCTAAAAAAGTAATAAATTTGGCTTATCATGCACTAGAATCAGCGGAAGATGTTTAAATGAGCTTTGAAGTCGTGAAAAGGGAAGTTGAAAAGACTGAGGTAGAAAAAGTGACGGTGTTTACTTGTGATATGTGCGGAGCTAAAAGAGAACTTGAGAACAAACTTAACCCCTAAAGGTAAAAGCAAATGAAAGAAGAATGGGGAGTATTTGAAGTAGAAAAAAACGATAGGGTTGAAGAGATACACGTTATGCCTTGTGACAAAGAAGGGCATAGTATTTACCCTCTTGATTCTACTGCGTTAACTGTGAAAGAAATTGTTGAACCAGCTTACTTAAATGCCGAAGACTTTTTGCCGCTGGTTTATGTACACGTTCCACTACAATAAGCCCCTACCAAAAGAGATGGTCGACTTGGTTCTCGGTTAGCCCCCGCTTAACGTGGGGGCTTTTCTTTGACGAGATAAAAAAATATACTTATTATTCAGAAATGAAAACGGCTAAAAAATTTACGCTGCAACAGTGGGCATACTCGCTAGAAATGAAGCCAGCTCCAAAAGCCGTCCTTCTTTGTCTAATCTGGCACTATAATGTAAAAACAGAACGATGCAACCCAGCTCAGGCAACTATAGCTCAGGAAACAGGATTCTCTATCAGTTCTGTGCGTCGAGCTATGAAAGAACTGGAGGATAAAAAAATAATCAAAAGAACTCTCGGGAAAATGACCTATCAGTGTTCTTTTTCTGTTTGTCGTTCACAGTGGACGAGTGAACCGGTCACAGTGAACGAGTGTGGAGATTTTGAAGAGTGCGTAGACGATCAAGATCGAGCCATTGAGAGGCTAAAAAAACTTGGTGAAAAGTGGTGATTTGACGCAAAGAGGACAAAGTTTTAATGTAATAGCTACTTGTGCAAAAAATTGCACTCAAATTTTAGATTCTAAGCGTTTAAAAAATGAAAAGTGAGGGATACATGGCAGAGAAAAACAAAGGTGGAAGGCCAAGCAAATATGGTGGCGTTGATCTTGAGCAGGTTTCTAAACTCGCTAAAGCGGGTTGGACTGATCAGGAAATGGCTGATTTTTTTGAAGTCGACATTTCAACGTGGCACAGATGGAAAGGAAAGCACAGTTCGTTTCGCGAGTCCCTAAGGGATTGGAAGAAGGAAGCGGACCAGAGAGTCGAGAGAAGTTTGTACGAATCGGCCTTGGGTTATGTGTCCTATGAGATTGTCGAGGAACTCACCGCTGGAAATGGGCTTACTCGCTTGAGAGAGCGTGGTGAAACCTTTACTCCCGAAGATTGGGACGATGCAAAAAGTTTTTTTGACAATACTTGCGCCTATTGCGGCGATAGCAACTCTAAATTGACTAAAGACCATTTTGTCCCCTTGTCTAAGGGTGGCAAACTTGAGTTTGGAAATGTTTTGCCTTGCTGCCAGCGGTGCAACAGTAGCAAAAAGGACAGGATATTTGCGGATTGGTATCCTAATTGTTCAGGATATTCAGAGGAAAGGCTTAAAAAGATTGAAGAATATTTAGCAGATTGTCGCCAGCTTTTAGAGGAAGAAAATACTTTTGACCCAAGTTTAGTTGTCACGAAAAAAATAACAAGGAAAAATCCTCCTAACCCAAATTCAATTAGATATTGGTTGAATAACCGCATGCCGGATGTTTATAAAGATCGTCAGACAGTTGACGCGAACGTGAATGGCGACCTCTCGATCACTTCGGCTCTGGAAATGGGACGGGCTAGAGCAGCTAAACGTGATAAGCCGGAGGATTAAAAAATGGAGGTTCGGGGTATTATGGAGCAAAACATAAACAAAACGGCTTTCAAATCTGCGCTCTAAGCGTTTTAAATAAAAAAAGTGATGTGTAGGTTGCGGCAATTTTGGATAGATTACGGACTGTTGGTTAAAATTTGGTCCATTTTTGGCGTACATAATAATAAAAACATTCTTTAAATAGAAAACCCTCTCAGCTTTCGGGCCAAGAGGGTTTTTTTATTTAATGGTTACTCCGAGTTTAATAGCACAGTAGGCTATGGCTCCAATGATCGTGAGTTTTACGATCCATCCGACTGTCGAGATAACGCCGGATATGCTTTTTTTTCTCAGCTCGTGGTTAAAATCTTTAAACAGCCGGGCTAAATCTCCCAGCTCCTTGAGACTTTCACGCCCTTTATCATCGTCATTAAATCCGAGTAAAGAGAATATCTCGGCTCTTGTTTGTTCGGCGGTTTTCTGGGCGATCCTGTCGGCAAGAGCTTCAAGTTCTGCTTGTTCCAGTTCCACTGTAGTAACCCCCTACGAACAGAGCGGCTAGTACCAAAAGAGCAAAAATGATTGCTTCAACCCTGACAAACTTGTCGCTCAGCTCCAAGAAGGGACGACTCACAGCGGTCCAAGCACAAAACCCAAGCATGACAAAAAGGGCGCATTTCCTTTTTTTGCTACCGCTTTTGCTCTTAGTCTCCGATATCCAACCGAGTAGACACAGTGCGCTAACCAGTTGATTCAGCAACGCATTACGATCAATCACCCACTCTGAGGGCAAAAAGGCACTCACGACCACAGTTCCGATTATCAGAAAAATGGCGGTTAATGGAATCATGCTTTCCCCTTGCCCCTGCGACTTGTGCCCCGAACCATTGCTGTTTTTTTGCTGCTGGAGCTTTTGCTTTTTGAACTTTTGCCTTTACCAGTTTTCTTTTTAGCTGCCATAATAAATTCTCCTATAAGTTTTTTATACAACTACACATAAATTTAAACTATATCAAATCTAAGTTCTGGACTTTCCTTTTTCTCACAAAGTCATTATATTGACATCATGGCAGCAAAAAAAGACCATAACATCATACTTGCAGAAGAAATCAGTAAATTTTATGACGACCCGCTAGGCTTTGTGTTGTTCTCTTTCCCTTGGGGTGAAGAAGGGCAGCTTGCCAATTTCAACGGGCCTCGGCTCTGGCAGTGGGAGTTTTTAGAAGAATGGGGAAAAAACATTAAACAGCGTAGGTTTGATGGCGTGCATGCTGTTGATCCGTTGCAGTTTGCTATTTCTTCTGGCCACGGGATAGGCAAGTCGGCACTAAGTAGCTGGATTATATTGTTTATTGCTTCTACTAGGCCTCATTGCAAAGGTATCGTCACCTCAAACACTTCTGATCAGCTTAAAACTAAAACGTGGTCAGAGTTGGGCAAGTGGCTGTCTATGTGCGTCACAAAGGATTGGTTTATTTACAACTCATCCAAAGGCAACATGAACCTGCTGCATAAGGACCATCAGCACACTTGGCGCGTTGACGCGCAAACTTGCCGAGAGGAGAATAGCGAATCTTTTGCCGGACTCCATGCGGCTACATCCACGCCTTTTTATTTGTTTGACGAGGCCAGCGCAATTCCAAATAAAATTTGGGAGGTTTCCGATGGCGGCCTAACCGATGGGGAACCCATGCGTTTTGCTTTTGGTAACCCGACCCGTAACAGCGGGCGTTTTTTTGAGTGTTTTGGACGGCTCAAGCACAGGTGGATTACACGCACGATTGACAGTCGAGACGTTGCTGGAACCAACAAAGAGTTGCTCAATACTTGGGTCGAAGATTTCGGGGAGGATTCTGATTTTGTTCGAGTCAGAGTCAGAGGGGTTTTCCCTCGTGCGGGTTCAGCTCAGTTTATTCCATCTGATTTGGTGAGGTCAGCACAGCAAAACTCACTGACCGAGGACATTTGGGGGTTTGCTCCTAAAACTTTAGGCATTGACGTTGCCAGATTCGGCGATGATCAGAGCGTTATTACTCGTAGACAGGGGCGCAAAATGTGGCCTCAGAAAAAGTTTAGGTCAATTGATCTTATGACTTTTTCAGGCTTGTGTGCCCAAGAAATTGATGAATTTAAACCAGATGCAGTGTTTGTCGATGGGGTTGGACTTGGCGCAGGTGTAGTCGATAGACTCAGGCAACTGGGGTATAGAGTTATTGACGTTCAAGCCGGAGGAAAGCCGCTTAACAAAAAGTACAAAAATAAGCGCGCTGAAATGTGGGGAAACATGAAAGAGTGGCTTGCTATTTCCCCTGACATACCGATTGACCCAGAACTCGAGTCTGCCATGACCTCAGTTGAATACGGGTTCACCCCCTCGGGACAAGTTATCCTTGAGAGCAAAGACGATATGAAAAAGAGAGGAGAGGCTTCTCCAGACGAGGCAGACAGTGTGGCCTTGACATTTGCAGAGCCTATTTCTCAAGGAGCGGCGCAAAGATTTGAAACAGGAGAGACAGAATATGACCCCTTGCGCTTCTAAGTTTTACATGAAACTTCACGTTAATGGACAGCACAACGTAACAGATTCGCAAATGAGAACTCTATACAGGACGGCGGTTAAAGATGATTTGATCAGATCCGTTTTTCATGACAATCCATGTTTTACAGAGGAAGATTTTGTTTCTTTTGTTAAAAGTGCCGAGAATTGTTTTATAGCTATATTTGATAATGAAACAAGCGAACCCGTAGCATTTTGCTGGCTCAATGGTTTTACAGGCCGGACTGCTTTACTCCATTTCTGTGTGTTTAGAGCCTACTTCTGCCAAAGTTTTGACATTGGCGAATTTGTATGCAATTGGTTAATTGGTAGTGGTTATGTAGATTCGTTGCTAGGTTTTTTGCCGTATGCCTATCGATCTGCACGGAAACTTGTTAAAAGTCTGGGCTTTGTTACTCTGGCACGCATCCCAAATGCTTTTGTTATCAGGGGAAAAGTCCGGGACGGAATTCTTACAGTAAAAACAGCAGAGGTGACAAATGGGTAAACAAACACCGAGTATCCCGGCTCCTCAGGCCCCACCTGAAATGCCGAGAGAGCGTGATTTTGATGAAAAGTCAGAAAAAGAAAAAGCAGCAGCCGCCGCCAGAGAAAAGAAAAACATCGGGAGACGGCAGACTATTCTCACGAATGAAGACGGGGCGGAAGGACAGCCTAAAACAAAATCTCTTGGCATTATGGGAGGCAAATAAAATGGGAGGAGGAAGCTCTAAAACTCCGACTGCTGCACCTGCCGCACCAGAACCAGCCCCACCAAAGGAAGACTTGAACTCCGAAGAGGCTAAGAAGAAAAAACGCGATCAAGCGAAAATTGTAGCAGCCGGACAAAAACAAACAATTTTGACACAAGAAGATTCTCTTGGTTCAGCTAAGGTTCAAGAGCAGGGAATCTTGGGCGGGTAAATATGAATGCTAAAAAACTTCGCAAACTCCACTCTCAAATGAAAAGCACTTTCGACAATCAGGTCGGTAGCAAGCTGAGAGAGGTGCGCGACTATATTTTGCCAGAATTGGGTTGTTTTGAAGGAGAGAGCCGCCAAGATGGCACAGGGGACAAACGCGCACAGAAAGTCATAATGTCCACGGCACAGCTTGCAAACAGGACGTTGGCTACCGGCTTCATGTCCGGTTTAACCCCTCCCGCACAAAAATGGTTCAGGTGGCTTCCCTCTGATTCATCCAAAACGGAACTTTCAGGCGTTTCAAAATGGTTTTCGGACGTAGAAAGGACTATGTATCAGGTTCTAGCTCAGTCAAATTTTTATGATGTTATGGGAGCAGCTTATACAGAACTTGGCCCTTTTGGCCTTTTTGATGTTCTCATGTCCGAAGATGATGAAGATGTTGTTAGATTTACTCATTTTCCTATCGGCTCTTTTTATTGGTCTCTAAATAGTCGAGGCCGAGTCGATACGGTTTGCTGGTCTGTAAACTTTACAGCCAGACAAATAAAAGAAAAGTATGGCGAAAACAAGATGTCTTCGAAGTGCAAATCGTTGTATGAGAAGAATTCCAACGAGATTGTAACTTGTTATCATTTTGTAATGCCCCGAAAGGATTACAACATTGATGCGGTAGACAATAAAAACTTGCCGTTTGCATCATATGTGATTGAATCTTCTGCACCAGACGATGAGGGCTTTCTCGAAGAAAGTGGGTACGAAGAATTTCCGCATTTATGCGCTCATTGGTTCCAGTATGGGCAGGACGTTTACAGCCCAACTTGCCCCGGAATTGATACAATACCAGATATTTTGCAGCTACAGCAGCAAGCTAAAGCGATGATCAAAGGAGCTCACTTAACTTTGTTTCCTCCGATGAAAGTTCCATCTGGTTATTCTGGGCGTTTAAACCTGATGCCTTCTGCCCAAAACCAAGTTGACGTTTCCGATCCAGCTTCGTATGGGCCTCTTTATCAGATAAACCCCGCTGTTTTTGGACCGATTAAGCAGTGGACAGATGAAGTTGTTGTCCCAACAATTGAAGCTCATTTCTTTAAGGACATTTTCAGAATGTTTACAGGAGAAAATCGAAGCGGGGTAACAGCTACAGAAATTATTGAGCGTAGACAGGAAAAAATGCTCGAAATGGGGCCAGTCGTTCAGCGTTTGCAGAATACTGTGCTTGACCCTCTGTTAAGTAGGCTTTTTTCTATTCTGTTTCGTAAAAACCTTTTGCCTGAACCGCCAGAAGCAATTCAGGGCGATGTGTTGAACATAGAATACTTGTCCCTGTTGGCTCAAGCACAGAAAAGCGCAGACCGCAATTCAATTATGGGTATTGTGGAATTCGCCGGGAGCGTGGCTAATGTCTATCCTGAAATAATGGATAAGCTCGATTTAGATCAGGCTGTGGATGAAATGGCGCAAAACCTTGGAACGCCCTCTGGCGTCGTGGCCTCGGACGATCAAGTGGCTATGGTGAGAGAGCAGCGACTCAAAGCACAACAGGCTATGCAGCAAATGCAAACAATGCAAGCTGGATTACAGGCTGGTAAAACAGCTGGCGAAATAAAAACGACACCTGATTCTTTGAGTGGTCAGGCTGCAAAAATTGCGGGGATAGGCAGTGATCAATAGAGACGAAATTTTGACGCTTGACCCAGAGTCCTTAGCTCAAGAAGAGATTGAGGACCGCGAGGCCCGAGCTATAATTTATATGGACGACCTTAAAGAAGTTCTTTCAACTTCTGCGGGGGTACGGGTTCTCCGTCACTGGATAAATGAAACCCAGTTGAGCAACAAGTTTTGCGATTCGCCTGAAATTTATCGAAGAGCTGCATTGGCTGACTACGGCAACAGCCGTATGCTTGAAATATGTGCAGCAGAACCATCTGCCGCTATTCGGCTTATGGTAGTTGGTTTAAAGGATGAACTCAGAGAAGAGCGAAAAAATTTAGACAGCGAGGAATAAAAATGAAAAAACTTTTTAAAAACTCACTCCTTAAAAACATCAATCCTGTAATGTTTGGGATCGTGGGAGACGAGGGTGGATCAGAAGCTCCAGCCCAACCCGATGGTATTTTAAACGGAGAAGAACCGCCATCTGGAGACACCTCTGTCGGCGGTGAACCAGAACAGGGTAATAAGCCTTCTGCCGATGAAAGCCCTAAACCCTCAGAGTGGTATGCTGGATTGCCTCCTGAAATGCACGACAAGGTCAAAGATTTGTCAGCAGAAGATGCGGCAAAAGTTTTTGAGCGCGGAGCTGGATACAAACCGCTAGAAAAAGCTGATGATGTCCAGATCGAGCTTGCAGACGGGGTTCAGCTCAGGGAACAGGACGTTGACGGATTCAAGGAATTTGCTGTTGAAGCTCAGCTTACAAAAGAACAGGCAACAAAGTTTGCTGAATGGTACAGCGAAAAAGACCGCGAAGGATATGACGAATATGTTGAATCAAACATATCCCAGTTAAAAGAGGTCTTTAAAGACGACTATGCTCCGAAGGTCCAAGCAGCCAAGGAATCTGTGTCGTTTTTAGATAAAAAAATGGAAGGTAGACTTTCTGGAGCGGTTAAAGCCGGATTGCACAGCAATGCTGCTTTTATCGAGGCAATGGCACTCCTTCGGCCCTCTTTCGGGGAAGCTGATATTTCTGATGTCTCCGCATTTGGAGGAGAAGAAAAGCCGATGGACCCGAAAGAGTATTATGGAAACTTTTACAAAACACCCGTTTAAGGAGCGTTTAAATGGCTACAAAAACACTTAAGGAAATTTCAGTCGAGCTTGCCAAGAAGCAGCCGCTTCAGGTTAATTACCTGACTGAAGAAGCACCAATTATTGATTCCATGCCTTTTGAAGAGGCAAGCCATGGGCTTTGGAACGCCTACGAAGAGGTAACCGAGATCAATGGTCCTTCTCTCGTTAAAATGGATGCCCCTCTTTCCGCTATCGATGTTGATACCGAACTGAAAAAGGTAGACCTTGATTTGTTCGGTGGAATCATCGAAAGGGGTGAGGATGCGATTCAGCAGTTTGGTGGAATGGGGGCTTACCTTGCCAAAAAAGAACAGTCGATCTTTTCTAAATTTGGCATGGATGCAGAGAAGCATGTCCTTTACAATCGTCTTCGCGCTTTTGTTATCAAAAACGGAGAGGCAAACAAAAAGCTTTTGTACAAGGGCACTGGCTCTTCAAACCAGAACTATTCAATCATCGCCGTTCGTTACGAGCCGGGCACTACCTGTGGGTTGTATAATCCTAAAGGATTTGGACAGGGCGCAATGCTCAATTTCAGCCCGATCAACGGTGGTTCTATTTACAAGAACTCTAACGGCGTTCTTGTCTACGGTGGACGCTACAAATCTCACCTCGGTGTGCAGATGGCTTCTCCTAAGACGATTGGTGCTCTTGTCAACATTGACATTACCGCAGACTTTGCAACTGAGGCTTCGAGAGAGCTGATTGCTACTAAAATTGACGACATGCTTTCCGACATTCGCGCAACAGACGCTTACACACAGCTGTTTATGCACCAGAAAGTGCTTAACCGCTTGTTTAAGTACAAGGTTGCTGCTTTGCAGATGGATCCGGCAAACAAGAAATACGATCGTCAGGTTGCGAGTTGGAACGGTGTCCCGGTTGTGACAAGCTACAACTTCCTCGATGGAACCGAACAGAACGTTTAAGGAGAAGACAATATGCCTATTAATCAGGTCGGGCCTACTCTTGAGGTCTATGACGAAGAGTTTCACAGTGATATTACTATTCCGGCAAACACTTCGACAGCCGGCACAGTAGAAATTAACGCAGGGGGCGTGATGGGCGCACTCGGTGTTGCTGTCGTTGCAAATGGTGCAGTAGCAATTTCTGATACAAAAAACGTTTCTTTGACTATCAAAACCTCTGATTCAGAGGGCGGGACCTATACAACCGCAGTTGATGCTCAGAAAATCTTTACCGCTTCCGGCGCGGCTGCTTTTGTCGATGGGGAAAGAATTGGCTTTGCGGCTATGGTCCCCGAACCGTCAAAACAGTGGTGGAAAGTAGACATTGCAACAGATGATACCGGTGCAACCGGTAAGATCAACGTAGTTCCCTACTACCTGCCCCGCTAAAAAAAACAAAGGGGAAGGACTTAGAATCCCTTCCCCTTTTTCTTACAATGAGGTTTGTTCATGTCAGAAGAAAAAAAATCTCTTCCTTTGAAAACTACAAAAAAAAAGGTTTTCACGTATCAGGTTAAGCAGGACTGTTTTTATAATGGACTGAAAAGAGTCGGTGATGTTGTTGAAACAACAGAAAATCTCCCGAGCGAAATTTATAAAAAAATGTAGGTAACTTATGGCTTTTTCAGAAACACAAATTTGCAACCGAGCTTTAAGTATACTCGGTGTAAGCGAAATTATCAGCTTAAATCAGGAAACACCAGAAGCAAGAGCTTGCAAAGCTGTATATGAAACAGTCAGAGACATGGCCCTGAGTGAATTTACTTGGGGCTTTGCTTCTTCGTATAAACGTTTAAATAAACTGACAGAAGAACCCTTAGTCGAATGGGAGAATGCCTATTCTTTCCCGAACGATGCCCTTAAAATCCAAAGAATTTACAGCGAGTCTTGCCGCTCTCAAGGTTTCCCTTTCTCCGTTGTGGCTGGCAATATCATTTATACCGATGTTGACGATGCCGTAGCCAAAGTGACAATGAGAATTGTTGATAGTGGGTTATTCCCTCCCCACTTCATAGATTTATTTTCAGCGCGCTTGGCAATTGAGTTAGCCGGAACTCTTCAAAATATTTCAAATAGGATTGAGAAAGCAAATTTATTTTATCAGCAATCACAGCAAGTCGCAGAGTTAACAGAAGGGACACAAGGTAAGCGCAGAAAAGAAAGGATACCATTCGTTGATGCAAGAAGGGGTTGTGTTGATAGCGAGACTTCTTTTTATTGTGGGGAGACAGAATCATGGTAATGATGGCGCAGACCTCTTTTAATGGGGGTATTCTTTCTCCTCGAGTTCAAATGAGAATAGATCAACCCCGTTACCAAAACGGAGTTGAAGACCTATTAAATATGATTCCCGAGATTCAAGGCCCGGCTAAAAGAAGACCGGGGTTAGAGTTTTGCGGTGCAGTAAAAACAGAGTCCTCTGCTGTTCGACTCATTGAATTTATTTTTAGTGAAGAGCAAAGCTACGTTCTTGAATTCGGTGATTATTACATGCGCGTTTGGTATGACGGCAAACTAATTCTGTCAGATGATGGGAAAGTTTTTGAACTACCAACCCCTTACACATCTGAAATGATTCTTAAAACAAGCTATGTCCAAAGCGCAGACTTGTTGTATATGTGCAATGAATTTTTACCCCCTAAACGCTTAGAGAGACGAGGACATAACGTTTGGGCGATTGTTGATGTTGTGACGGGGTCGTCCCAAATATCCCCGATTGGGCTTGTTGCTTCTGCTAGTGGCTCTGCCGCTAAAACAAGAAAATATAGCTACGTTGTCACGGCTGTAAATGATGAAAATAATGAAGAGTCCGTTGCGTCTGCCGTTGCTAATGTTGACGCAGCTGAGTCTTTAACTTCCACAGACTTTGTTTCTCTGACTTGGGACACGTTGCCTAACGTTTCTCTTTACAATGTTTATAAAGATCGGTCTGAGTCTGGGATTTATGGTTACATTGGAAGTGCAGGGACAACGGGTAAATTGGTCGACAGGGGCGTGACACCTAGCGCGGAAGACCGACCTCCTGCCGCTAAGCAGCCTTTTAGCGGAGGTAACAACCCCACAACTGTAACCTTTTTTCAGCAACGGCTCGTTTTTGCCGGATCAAACTTAAATCCACTAACTGTTGATTTTAGCCAGACCGCCGCTTTCCAAAACTTCAACGTATCCAACCCCGTAAAGGCTGACGACTCAATTAAATTAACCCTAGCGTCAGGGCAACAGAATAAAATTGTTTGGATTTACGGGGGACGCAGGTTGCAAGTTGGAACGGTGGGCGGGGAATGGTTAATAACCGGAGCAAATGAAGAGCCTTTGAAACCAGATAACCCCGACGCTAGAAACATTGGCTCTTCTGGTTCTTCTAGGCTTATGCCTATTTATATCAGCGGTAGAACTTTGTTTTGCCAACGTGACGGGCACACAATCAGAGAGTTAACTTATGATTATGTTTCTGATTCTTACGTACCCTCAAACCAAATAGTTTTTGCAGATGCTCTTTTTGAGGGCAAAACTATTGTTGACTGGGCCTATCAACAGTCTCCTTACACTTGCGTTTGGTGTGTCTTGAATGATGGAACTATAGCCGGATTTACTTACAACATTGAACATCAAGTGTCTGCTTGGCATAGACATACAACAGATGGTTTTGTTGAATCTATAACAAGCATACCCCACGAGACGCAGGACGATGTGTACCTTGTTGTCAGGAGAGAGATAAATGGAGAACAACGCCGTTTCGTTGAGAGAATGCGCCCTTACTTTGACTACACCGAAGAAAAAGAATCTTTTTTTGTAGATAGTGGAGTTACCGTAAAAGCAGAAGAAGGAAAAACAATTTCATATATTGAAGGACTGACCCATCTAGCAGGAAAGACTGTTTCAATCCTAACAGATGGGTATGTCCTTCCAGAAAAAGAAGTAGACTTAGATGGAAAACTTGAACTAGGAAAAGAAGTCAGTATTGCAACGGTCGGTCTTCCTTTTGAATCTAGTTTAGTACCGCTTACAAAAGAGTTTCAAGGCAAGGACGGTTCAAACTCTATACTTGTGCCTAGGTCTATTAATAGCCTTAGAATTAAATTTTTTAAATCAATCGGTGGTAAGTATCAGGTTATTACAAAAGACCGCAGAGGGAACAACTATTTTGGCCCTGAGAGCGAAATAATACCAAGGATTGGTGACGAAACGGGGGCTTTGCCAGCTTCAAGCGGGATTGTTACTCTCGGGCTAGAGGGCAATTGTAACGAGAGGTCTACTATAAAAATAAAACAAGTTGATCCGTTGCCTATGACTATTTTAGCTATATCCATGAACATGGAAGGAGGTACTGTATAATGTGGTGGAAATGGGTTGGTAAAGGGATGCAGGACACTGCAAATATATATGGTATTATGGCTAAAGACAAAAAAGCTAGGGATCAGGCTGCCCTTAGTGCCGGAATCCTATCTAATAACGCCTATGCTGCTGACTATGAATCATATCAAGCCATTGAAAGAGGAATGGTCAACCTTAATAACTTCAAGACTCAATTTCATCTTTTACAGGGTGAAGCCAGAACATCCGGTGGGGCTTCTGGCGTTTCTGTTGGTGAGGGTTCCAGTATGGACGTTCTTATGTCCAATGTAAGCGAAGCCTCACGCCAAGAAGAATTGATCAGATATGATGCTAACATTGCAGCATACCAAAAAAACCAAGAAGCTTTTAACTACCGGTATCGCGCTGCAATGGTTGCTGCTTCTGCTCCTACTGGATTTGAAACAGCAATGAAAGTTTACGGATATATTGGAAAAAGCTTGGCCAACTCTGGCGGCGGCGGCGGTGGCGGTGGCGGCGGTGGAATGGCTAGCTCTATTTCTGGAATGTTTGGAGGTTAAAATATGCCGGTCAATATGAAAAGATTTTATGCTACAGCTACGCCAAGTGCCTTGGAGATACCCAGACAACAGGACGTTAAGCTGCGACCCTATGACCCAAGCATAGTAAACGCTATTGCTGGAGCTGGTAAAACAGTCGAACAAATTGGGGAAGAAATTGAAAATGACGAGCTTACAAAGCAAGTAATTGATAAAACAACAGAATTTGAGAACGAAAGTCGTAAGCAGGAAAATGAATATCTCTCCTTGAGAGGGGAAAACGCTTCAGCTTTAGACAAAGATTCTACTAAATATATTGATGATTTAACGAACAAAGCTTTGGAAGGAGTTGAAGACGAAAGAGCAAGAGAGGCTATCATTAGCCAAATTACGCCGAGGAGAAAAACATTTCTAAACAGAATGTTTACGCATAGCCGCAAAGAGAGAGATTCGTCATTTTTAAGCTCGCAAAGATCAAGAATTGAGAGTTTAAATCAAGATTTCGTTTCTGCCCCTGATCAAGAGACAGAACAAAGCATTTTAGAAAACATGTCTTTGACCGTTCGCTCTTTGGGCAAAGCTCAGGGCTTCACAGAAGATCAAATAGAATCAAGTATTGTTGGACAAATTTCTAATGCAGTCAGCTCTAGGGCTACTTTTATGGCTTCATCTGATCCTAATTCAGCAATGAATTATTATAATCAAAACAAAGATTTAATTCTACCCACCTCAAGAATCGGATTGGTAGAACGGATTCAAGGGCAAGCAGACAGAAGACAGGCCCAGTTTGAAAAGCAAAGAAAAGCTCAGCGTTCAACGATTGTCAGTACGTTGCCAGACGCAGAAACATATTTGTTTTCTACCGGAGATGCGGCCCCACTTCGGAACTCGTCTATTCAGCTAAGGCAGTTGGGCTTTAACGAGGACGCAGACAACGTGGACAGGCAAATTAAAGCAAGTTCTATGGCTTTTTCTTATATGGAAAGAAACAGCGACAAACCTTTTGCCACTCAGTTGCAAGAGGTTGAAGGCTCTTTTCCTGTCACGGAAGTGGAAGGAGCTGCCTTGCAGGTTAAAGCCAAAGATACTTTAAACAAAATAATTTCAGCAAACATAAAGGCTTTTCAAAACGATCCAGCCGGTTATGTGGATGAAAGCATTCCTCCAGACTTGACCGGAGAGAACCGAATTCAAGCCAGGATAGAAAATCAAACTAAGCTCTCTGAGGGTTTGGGAAATTTTACACCTAGCGTCTTAACCGAGGTAGAAAAAGAAACCATTAAAGATAAATTTGAAGAATCTGAGGATAGCAAAAGCAAATTAAACCTTTTAAGGTCGATAGATAACGAATATGGAGCATATTCTTCTTCTGCTTTTGAAGAAGCCGGTATTCCTTTTTCTGCAACTATCGCCGTAGACCTAGTCAAAATGACTCAGTCTTCTGGTTTAGATGCTCAGCTAATTATTGCCGCCTCTACTTCTAAAAGTTCAGATATACCAAGATCTAAGGACTTGCTTCCTACAGCCATTAAGGAGGCAGTCTACAAGTCAGATGTTTATAATGTCTACGACAAGGTTTCTAGAACGTTTTCGGCTGATCAGAGATATAGCAAGTCTGTAGCCGAACTTAATCAAACTCTTTATAATGTCATTTCTTTGACAGGCGAAACTGAAAAAGCAGCAATACTCGACAAGTATATCGGGGCAATTAATGATGATGATATTATGATTACATATAATCGGGGAATGATAAAAGAAGGTGACGTTGAGGATTACCTTGAAGAACGAAAAGAAGTTCTTGTTAACTCCTTTCCTGAAAACTCTTTTCCCCGCATGGCAGCAAGTGAAAATACTGTTTGGATTGATAACCCTAGCGGCGAAGGATGGGCTTTAGCTAACACAGCCAGCCAATCTCTTTATGTCGGAGCGAATGGAGAACCTATAACTGTCACCCCTTCTGAGGTTCTAGGTATCGGAGGGACTACAGGGCGAAGAGCAGTGGAGAATCCACAATGATAAAAATACCATCCTCCTTACGTCCAGCCGATGAAGTGGACACTTTCATTGACAATTCGTCTGTGTCTCCTTCACTCGGGCAATACTTAAAAACTTCTGTGTCAGCGGGTTTTAGAATGACCACCACAGAACAGGCTTTGTACCAAGCGGATATTGAAGCCCGTGAACTGGAGGAATACGGAGAGTCTCCACTTGAGGCCGAACGTTCTGGGGGCGGCATACTTGGTTTAGGTATTCAAGCCGCACTAAATGAACACGTAAAACCATATGAGCCTAAAACGCTTACTGCTGATGAATGGAAGTCAAGCCCCTATTACGTTGAAGGAGCAGAGTGGAAAGATGGCTGGACAGAAGCCAGAGCAGAAGTCTTAAAAGAACGCTACGACAAGCGCAGATACGAAGACGAGCTTTTAACCCGTCCTCAAGGGATAGGCACAAAGGTTTTAGGGTTTGGGGCGAATTTAATTGGAAATCTTCCTGATCCTGTAAACCTGATTCCTTTCGGAGCGGGAATAAAAGGCACTGCCCTTGGAGCTACTGCGTTAAGAGGTTTTGCCGAAGGCGCAACAGGAGCTGCGGTAGCAGACCTTCTTGTTTTCCCAGAGTTGAAGAGGCAAGGCGAAGAACTAACTTTTATTGACGCTATAAATGATGTGGTGATTGGTGGTGTCTTGGGGGCGGGGTTGTCTTCTGTCGGTTATGCGGCAAGCAAATACCTTCGCGGGTTAGGTGAGCCGGCAACCACACCAACCGAAAAACTTGAATTCGGAGAACTTTCTGATGGCACTTACTGGCGTAGCGAGGACATAACTCCCGAGCTTAAAAAAGAAATTGAACGTTTAACTGGAACCCGCTTTGAAAATATAACTTTAGAAGATGTTAAACGGGTTAAAAGGCAGTCTCGCGAACTTATGGCTGGTGAGCGCAGACAAGATATTTACAATGCTCTTGAAAAGGCTCTTGACGACATGGGAAACGGTAAAGACGTTGATGTATCTGCCGTCCTTCGCTCTTCATCGATAGCAAAGCAAATTCCAGACGAAGCCTCTCCGTATATAAACCTTGGAACGTTTGAGCCAGAAGAGCGCGTAAACGTCACCGAAGAGCTTGCCGCCATGGAAACCCTAGAAGCCGAGCCGGTAGAAATTCTTGAATTTCGACAGCAAGAAGAATTAGGAAATATTACGCCAGAAGAAAAAGTTGAATTTGACGAGGCCCAATACGTCCAAGACAGAGTGGACGACTACGAAGAGGCCGGTCTAGGAATAATTGAATGTGTTATAGGAGCAAAATAAATGGCAGCACTTAGTAAAGCAGATTGCATAAAAACATTGCAAGATCAGGGCTTAGATAGAGAAGAAGCCAGTCAAATTGTTGACGAACTTGTCAAGGAAAAGGACCGCCTCAAAGCCGATGAAAACATTGCCAATGCTACCGAAAAACTTGCCGAAGCGTGGACAAATAAAACAGATGCGGCGCGTAGGGCGGCTATCCAACAAAAAAGGATTACTGCCCTAAATATAATTTCAAGGAAAAGGCTTGAAGGTCAGGCCCTCACGGTGAAAGAAGAAGGTTTTGATTTTGAAGATTTTCTTGAAGCTTCCCTTGTCGGTAGCCCTAAGAAGTTTACCGGCTCTCGTCAATCTGTCTCTGTGCGCAAAGATTCTATTATGCATTCATGGATTGGTGGAATGGCAAACGATCTTGAAAAAATTGACGGGGCGCAAGACCTTATTCAAAAGGACATGGACTTTTCTTATCAAGCAATGCGTGAAATGGTCGAGCCGGGAAGTACCGGCGATGAAACAGCTCGTCAGGTTGCCGAGGTAATGACCAATTATTCAGAACTTGCACGGCAACGATTAAACAAGGCAGGGGCGGACATTGGAAAGCTTGAGGGACGCACTCCCCGCGCGCATGATCCGGTCAGAATGCTTGCCGCCGATAACGGAGGTCAAGCTGGTTGGGTCGAGTTCACAAAAAACATTCTGGACGTTGAACGTTCCTTTCCCGACATTAAAAACGACCCAGAAGCTATTGACGCTGCGCTAAATGATATTTTTGAAACATTGGTAACGGGAAGAGATAAAACAGTCTCAGCGCGTCAACAGGGCCTTACAACAGGCCCCGCCAATCTAGCAAAGTCCATGGGCAAATCTCGTGTGCTTCATTTCACTGGTGGGGATGCTGAGGTCGCTTATCACCAGCGTTACGGAACGGGGAATTTGTTCTACGCCATGGTAAGTGAACTTGACTCAAGTTCTCGTAAATTATCTTTGATGGAAACATTCGGACCTAACCCGGAAGTTATGATTAAGTCCTTGATTGATAAGGAGATTAACACCATTCGTGAGTCTAACCTTGACGTTGCGACAAAAGGCAAAAAAATAGAAGCCTTACAAAATAGCTGGACAGGTGGTCTTGTTCAAACAGGAAAGTTTGCTCGTTGGTATTCTGAGGTGTCAGGGGAAACCTTTTCTCCCGTTAACATCAAAGCTGCGCGGATCTCTTCGGGTATCAGGGCTGTGCAATCAATGGCTAAGTTGGGAGGGGCGACCCTTTCTGCTTTTGCAGATGTGTTTGTTAAAGCGAATGCTGTCCGTCACCGAGGTGACAACCTCTTTAGCGCATGGGTTAAGGCGTTTAAGTTTATGACTGAGCGCGGCACACCGGAGCAGCAACGCCAGACCGCACGCCGCTTAGGTGCTTTTGTAGACTCTTCAATGGGTAACATCATGATGCGATTTAATGCACAAGATCAGATGCGCGGGAAAATGGCTGACATGATGGACACATTCTTTAAATATTCAGGACTTACCGGATGGACTGAGGCTCACAAGGCAGGGTTCACCTATACCCTTTCGTCTGATCTTGGTGGAATGGCTGGAAAGAATTTTAACGAACTGGGCCGCGACATCCAAGTTATTATGCGTAGGAACGGGATAACAGAAAAAGAATGGAGCGCGCTCTCTAAGTTGGCGGTAAAAACTGAGGACGGCTTAACCCACCTTGTACCGGATCAAGCACACCTCCTTTCAGTTAACGATATCTTGCCCTTGATTGATGAAAACTTACGCTCTGTTAAGCCGCAAAAAGGCCGGAGCATCAAAGCCCATCAAGCTGCAAGAGCAGCGGCTATTGACCGCGCCCGCCGTGATCTTGAGAATCAACTTATGGGGCTTTACGCCGATGAATGCAAATACGCCATCATTGAGCCAGACGACAGGACCAGAGCCGCTATGGTTTGGGGTTCTCGTCCCGGTACATTCATGGGAGAAACCTTGCGCTTTCTAACTCAGTTTAAAAGCTTTCCCATCGCTTACTATCAGCGCATTCTGAGGGAACAGAGGTGGCAACGAGCAGCAGATACGAACTACAGTCAAAAACTTTTGGGATTAACTCACTTTGCTTCGGCGGCTGTGGCTTTTGGGTATATATCTATGACTGCAAAAGACTTTGCAAGAGGTAAGGAATTTCGCGATCCCCGTAAACCTGAAACATGGTTTGCCGCAGCTGTGCAGTCTGGAGGAGCTGGTATATTTGGCGATTTTCTTTTCGGAAAAGTTAACCGGGTGGGTTCAAGTTTCCTTGAAACCATGGCTGGACCTACTGCGGGGACATTGGGCAAGGCCATTGGTTTGGGTGGACAGCTAGTCAGAGGAGATATAGAGGATGTTGGGGCAGACACGGCAAGGATGGCGGTAGACAATACCCCCTTTGTAAATTTATGGTATACTCGAATGGCTTTGGATTATGCCATGCTTTTTCATGTGCGAGAAATGCTTTCTCCCGGTACTCTCCGTAGGACTGAACGCAGGATGCAAAAAGAGTATGGGCAAGAATATTTTATTAAACCGAGCAGTGTAATCAAAAGAGGCGGAGGTTTTAGATAATGTCAGTAGAAACAACAGAGACTAAGGTTAAATATCATGGAAACGGTTCTTCTGGACCTTGGGCAATAAATTTCCCTTTCACTGAGCCTAAGTCTATTTTAGCAATCAGAGTAGACTCTTCCGGGGTAGAACACGATTTAGCTTATGGCACAGATTACACTGTAACTAAAAACATTTCTAGCATCGGCGGTGAGGCTACGGTTTTAGTCCAAAATGGAGAAACTCTTACTCTTTACAGAGAAGAACCTCTAACCCAAAAAAAAGATTTTCGTAATTTTGGGCCGAACGATCTTGAAGAGCACGAAAGAGCTTTGGACAAGTTGACACTCATTTCACAGCAGCTTTCTGAGGCAATTGACAGAGCTGTAAAGACGAGTATTGCTTCTGACATTGACCCAGACCAGTTAGTGCAATCAATTTTTGATGCGGCTATACAGGTCGAAGAAGACAAGAACGCCGTGGACGAGGCAATGAGTAATTTGTTTTCTCGTTGGAATCCGTTAATGACAACTGTTGACGGGCAAACGGATTACACTTTTCAGTATCCAGTAAACGAAACGGATAAAAACGCGCTTGTCGTTTTGAATGGTTTAATTCAAGACCCAGATTCTGATTACTCGTTTATCAACCCTACAACTATAAGATTCAACCCTGCCCCTCCTGCCGGTCAGCCTTTGCGAGTAATCACTTCAACAAGTGCAAGCAACCCAGACCTGCAATCTGAAATTGACCATGCAAAAAATGAAGCTGTCGTAGAAGTCAAAGCACAAGAGACTATTTCCATTGCTGCTGTGGAGGCTGCTTCTGACAACTTCACAACACCAGAGCAGCATGGGGCGGTAGGCGATGGAGTTACAGACGATACTGCTGCTATTCAAGCGGCAATTGATTCTGAAAAATTTGTGCTGCTGATCAATAAATATGCAACAACAGGGACATTAACTGTTTCTACGACAGGTAAAACAATTATAGGTAAGGGCTGTGAATCTTCCGGCATAATCTATTCAGGCACAGGTTCTGCTTTTGCTATTGCAGATGATACGCACCATCTTAAAATGAGCAACTTTACAATACACTGTACTAGCGAAACCTGTGTTGCTGTAGATATGTTGGGCGGCGGCACTAATTACCTGTTTGATGATATGGACATAGATACGGTCTACCATGGGACAGACCTTAGTTATGGGGTTCGGTTTCGGGGGTTGTTGGGATGGTCCGGTATTCACAGTTTTGCAAATTGTAGATTTCAGAATTTTTTTAAAGGAGTTTCCATTGAAGATGGACCCTTTGACATAACAGCATTATTGTTTACAAATTGCAATTGGAATGCCTGTAAGCATGCTTTATACGACAATCAGTCTACAAGTAGTGGCTGTTTCCGAATCTCAGATTCGGTTTGCGATGCACCTGATAATGGATACACTCAGTTCGTAAGCGTGAACGGGTTTTACAATAGCATCACAAACGTTCGTATTGAAACAAAGAAGGTCGGTGGATGGAGTTCCTTTGTCAACGGAGACTATAAAACCCATAGTCCAGTGCATTTTGGCCCCACGGCCCAGAACAACAGTATAATAAACCCATTCGTAATACCGGTTTCTGTTGGTAAAATGGTTCTGCACGAGGGTATCCGGTATTATTATGTGCACCCACAAGAGAAAGTGGACGTTTACAAAAGAATAGAGTTGCAAGGGGATGGCGGCTTAATCGATTCAGACAGTGGTCAAATTGCAATTGGGACAAAAAACCCGATTAGCGGAGATACTTACACGGCCTACGGAAATAGCCCTAGATTTAAATTTAATGACGGCACGAACAACGCTGACATCTCTCTCGCTTCTGGCGGCGGCGGAGCTGGCAACATAACCATTTCAGCTATTGGTAAAATTAAAATGAACCCCACTAACCCGATTGTTTCCCCTTCCGGTGACAATACTATCGATTTAGGTGAACCATTTGCCAGATGGGGTACAGTATACGCCGGCACTGGAACTATTGATACAAGTGATGGATTGTTGAAGCAGCAAATCAGAACGCTTTCTGCTGCGGAAGCTCGCGTTGCTCAAAAACTAAAAGGATTAATTCGGATCTTTAAATTCAATGATGCTGTTGAAAAGAAAGGTGCGGCGGCAAGACTCCACACGGGTATAATAGCTCAGGAAGTTAAAGATGCATTCTTGTCAGAGGGACTTAGCGCAGAAGATTACGGTCTTTTCTGTTATGACGAGTGGGAAAGTCAATTTAATGAAAAAGGCGAATTGGAGATAGAAGCTGGCTCAAGAATGGGTATCCGGTATGGAGAATTAATTTCTTTCATAATATACGCCATGTAATCTTGACGGCTTAAAATATAACACAT
>Ga0193959_1000069_pt1 | contig 43448 bp, 38 predicted proteins | sample FB_2_MG_FD_140333 | JGI IMG/M metagenome (GOLD analysis project Ga0193959, IMG submission 140333) | Microbial mat bacterial communities from the Broadkill River, Lewes, Delaware, United States - FB_2_MG | ecosystem: Environmental > Aquatic > Freshwater > River > Microbial mats | place: USA... | reverse complement strand
TTTACTTAGTTTTCAAAAATTTAACATTTTATATTTTTAATTGAACTCTCACTAACAGCTGTTTGCCGTTTGTGAGCCGAAATTATAGCAACAAAACATTAAATTAAACTTAAAATTACAGCAGTTAATTTAATTAATTTAAAAATTGTGGATTTTTTATTTTTCTAAAACCAATTAAAGCGTTTAGAAGAGCCATTTCTTGGGCATTGATAATATCTTTTTTAGTTAAATCTTTTTTTTGTAAAAATTTTAATTTTGCTCTTGTAGTTCCATTTAGGAGAGTTTTTTTAGGAGTTAGCCACTCTTTTCCATCAAAAACTGCAATATTAGCTATTGTAGAATCTGTGATTAATCCATTTTTTATCAAAATTAAATCATCACAATCACTTTTATCTAATGAATCTATAGTAGTTCTATCTAAAAATTTATATTTATAATCAAAATCTATCTCTACAAATCTAAATTTTTTCAACTCTCTAGGTATATATTTGAAAAATTCAACTTTTTTAACTCTATTAGTATAGATAACTTTACATCTATATAGTCCCTCTTTTCTATCTACTGAGTTTAATATTTTTGATAAGTTTATAGTTTTTTTTGAGCCAAATAGCTCTTTTGCAGTCTTGTTTAATCGGAAAGAGTGGTAATCTAAATGGAAAAAGTGTCCATTTAGATACTTTAATGTCTCAAAACATTTCATTTTTTATAGATTCGAAAAAGGATAATAGTATCTTTTCTCATCTTTTTTACTTTAATAATATATTTTTTATTCTCTATTTTAGAGCCTATCTCTATATCGTCATAATCCCCATCAAACTTCTCTTCAAATAGAGTCTCTATCGATTTGAAATCAGGTTCATTTGCTTCAAAATGTTTAAAATGTTTTCGAAAATCAAAAATTGTACAGTCTGCTTTTACATCAAAAATTCCATTATCAGCTACTCTTACAAACTTCTCATTTTTCTCTTTTTCATCAAACATCTCTCCAACAATCTCTTCTAAAATATTCTCAATAGTGATTAAACCTATAAACTCCTCTTGGTCATAAATCATAGCCATCTGCTCTTTGTGTGCTTGAAGCTCACCCAATGCTTTTATAGCTAATACATCTTTTTGAAGTACAACAGGTTTATTAAAACTTATCTCACTAACAAATGTTTTAAAGTCATCTTCTGCTTCTAAATACATCTTCATATTTACAACGCCTATTATATTGTTTATACTATCTTGATATATTGGAATCCTAGAGCGACCAGATTGAATAAATAGACTCTTTAAAGATTCAAGCGTTGCATTTACATCTATCATAATCACTTGTGTATTTACAGTCATAATATCTTCAACTTTTACTTTATTAAAAAAGAGTGAATTAGAGATAATATTTTGACTCTTAGCTCCAAGATGTCCTTCACTTGAGGCAAGTTTTATTAAAGCTTTTATCTCTGCTATAGATGAGCTTTTATCCTCATTTGAGCCTGAGAATTTCATTGCAAACTTTAAAATTACCTCTAAAATAAAAATTATTGGAGAGAATATAAATTGTAGTATCAAAAGAGGTCTTGCAATAACTCTTGCCACTTTATCAGCATACTTTTGAGCAAAAATTTTAGGAAAAATCTCTCCAAAAACTAAAACAAGAATCGTTAAAACACCTGTTACAATACCTAAAATCTCATTTCCAAATACTCTACTAGCCCAAGCTGTTGTTAAAACAGAAGCACCAATATTTACTAAATTGTTTCCTATTAAAATAACAATTAACATCTTATTTGGGTCAGCCTTTAACTTTTCGACTGCTTTAGCACCAGTTAATCCCTCCTCAACCATTGCATGAATCTTACCAGCTGATAGAGATAAGAGTGCTACTTCACTTCCAGAGAAAACACCAGATAAAATTAACAAAAATAGTAAAAAAATTCCTGTAAAATCAAAACCTAAGGAGTTAGCCTCACTAGCAAATAGAGAAACTGAGAGTAAACTTACTGAACATATAGTAAAAATCCACCTGTGATAGTCCATTAATTTAAGCCTTTAATATCTAAAAATATTTTCAATATTATATCTTATTTTAAATGCATTAATAAATTTTAAATGTCTATTTAATTATATTCTTCATTTTAACAAAAAGTTGATTTAATATAACTCTTTTGAAGGGAAATATAAAATACAATCTTTTTTTATAGAATCACAAATAATATTTTTCTCTCTTAAAACATCTAATATTTTTGAATCATCGCTTGATTGGTTGAATTGGTTAAATTGATTAAATCCACTATTTTGACTAGAGCTAACTTCAAACTTTGTTGTTATTACTGTTGAATCACTACTTCTATTTGTAGTTGTATTTAACTGTTTAACTATAGATTCAGTATTTACATAAATCTCTCTATTTGGTGTAACGATAGATTTATAATCTGCTCTATTTTGCTCTTTTTTCAAATCTGCCAAGTATCTATTAATAGAGTGATTATAGCTATCAATAATTTCATCTGCATCTAAAGTGTTTAAATTTTGAGGTAGTCTTAAAATATTCTGCTCATTTTTGGAATCTTTAACAATCTTATATCCACAACCTATAAAAAAAAGTGATGTAAAAGTGATTAAAAACAGTGAAGATTTCATAAATATATCCTTGATTCTTTTTAAAATATATAGATATTCAAGCAATATAAGTGCCAAAGTTAATTTTTATTAATTAAGCTCTGATATGTGTAAAATTATAAAAAATAAAATAATTTTAAAAATATAAAAAAATAGTTAATAATATTTAGATTTTATTAACTAAATAGATGTAAAATAGATAAGTTTGATTCTTAAAAAGTAAATTATCACTCTGTTAATCGAAATAAAATCCCTGATTTTAGCTACTGTAAAAAAATTATTATATAAGGTTTAAAAGTGAATAGAATATCTAGTAACTTAGACTTAGCAATAGAGAAGTATAAAAATATGCTTGATAATATAGATTTTTTGGATAAATCTGAAAAATCTAAAAGTAGTATTGTAGAGCTTTTACTCTATAGAAACTCTCTTGATACTCTTTGGGAAAAGGAGTTTAGCAAAGAGAAGAGTTTAAATAGTAATACCTTTGTAAAATTATCAAATATTTTAGATAGCTCCGATGAAAAGTTGAGAAAAAACGGAAAATTTATCAAAAAAAATATAGATTTGAATCTCTGGAGAGAGAAAATAAAACCACCCAAAACATCTTGGTGGTGGTATTTTGAAACTAATGAAAAAGATATTTCAATTTGGCTAAAATTTGATTGGCTCTGGAATGTATTAACTGCTGTAACTCTAGCTGTCTCGGCTAGTTTTATGATAAATATCTACTCAGCAATATCTATGGGAAATGCAAACTTTGCAGTAGCTCTCTCTACTATTTTTCAAGTTATGGGATTAACTCTTGTTAGTGGTGGTATGCTCTCAAGCAGAGGTCAAGAGAGTATCAAAAAAGTTTTAAATACTCTACATATTCCAAAGAGTCTATTTGCTGAAGTTACTTTTACTTTGGGATTTATTTTAATGTGTAGTACATACTACTTTAATAGTAATTTAGATACCTATTTCTATGATGAAGGGATAAAATCGTATGAAAAGGGAGCAATGTCTGATGCTATTTTATATCTATCTCAAGCTAAAAAAATTGACCCATACGGAATAAAGTACGACCCTTATTTAGGGAAAGCTTATGAATCTCTAGGAGATTTACCAAATGCATCTAAACTCTATCTTCAAAGTGTACAAGATGGAAATTATGAAGATTTAATCTCTTTAGGAAGAGTTTTTATAAATAAGATAGATTCTGTCACAAGAAAAAGAAAGTTGACAATGGGAGAGAGTTATCTACTTCTTGGTATGCAGAGACTTCAGACTCATAAAAATAGCGAAGAACTGCTATATGAAGCAAGAACAAATATGGGCTGGGTTCTGCTAGAGCAGAAAAAATATAGTAGAGCTAGAGACTATTTAGAGACAGCTATTGAGAGATATAAAACTCTACCAAAACTTCAAAAGAGTGAAACAAACCAAAATATGGCTTTTTGTTTTTTAGCTGAAGTAAATGAGAGAGAAAACAGAAAAGAAGAGGCTTCTAAGCTCTGGCTAGAGTGTATAGAGAAGGCAAAACCAGAATTTGTACATCAATATAATTGGTTTATGAAAGTAAAACAAGATGAATTAGCCTACTGTATAAATACTATAGATGTAACATCAGGATTTCATAAAAAAAGAGAAGAATCTGTAACAGATTTTTGTCAAAGTGTGAAAGATAAATTAAAAAATGAAATATAGATATAGTTTTATAGAGAATTTTTTATTTAAACTTTAACAAAAAGAGGAAAACTATCCTTTTCTCTTTGCCTCTTCTATCATATTATCCATCAAATCAAATAGTTTACTGCTTGATTGCTCAACTGCTTTAAAGTTACTAATCACCTCTTGAGAGTTTTCTAAAATATTACTATTTTTAATAAACTCAAATGCTTTAATTGTCTCTTCATGTACAATAGAGTGTGGATTATCCATTGAAACATAAGCATCTGTTGAGCCAAACAGCTCTTTTCCATTAGTTAAATACCACTTCCCAAGTCGACAATTTTTATGGTCAACCACTTCATAAAACTCCTCTGTAAAGATAGCGTTATAACCTTTAGCTTTAAAGAGTACATGGTCAAGTTTTACAAGATTTGTAAAAATCTCATAACCTAAATTTTTCGTATCTTGTTTGATGCTTTGAGAGTTTTTGATAACTTCTCCTAAATTCTCTTTAAAGCTATCTAAATTGTTAATAGAATCGTTTGCCTCTTGCTCTAACTTTTCACTATTATCAAAAATTGTTGTAGAGTTCTGTTTTAAATTATTTATATTCATCTCAACTTCTGATGTAGCTTTGCCTGTTTTTTCAGCTAACTGTCTAACCTCATCAGCAACAACGGCAAACCCTCGACCATGCTCCCCAGCTCTAGCAGCTTCAATAGCAGCGTTTAGTGCAAGTAGATTTGTCTGCTCTGAAATATCTTTGATAAGTGCTATTACAGAGTTTATCTGCTCCACGCACTCTGTTAAATTTTGCGAATTTCCTCTAAGCTCATTTGCCATATCTATAATAGAGTCTGTATTAAAAATTGTATTTACATTCTCATATACATTTGAGATAATACTATCTAGTTTATTATTTAACTCATTTAAACTATCAAGACTTGAGATACCATTTTGCATACTATTTTGAGTATTAGAAACATTATTAACAACTCCATCAATAAATGAATCTGTAAGCGATAGATAGAGTGAATTTTTATTTAAATTAATCTCTGCCTCTCTCTGTTTCTCCTCTATTATTTTTTTATCATCTTCTATTTTTTGGGCAATTTTTTGAACTTTTTCTATAAAAACATTAAAACTTTTAGCTGTCTGTCCTATCTCATCATTACTCTCAACTGGTAATCTTTTAGATAAATCAGCATCACCTTGTGCTAATTCATTTGATAAAAAACCTAAATACTTAATAGGTTTTGTAACAAAACTTCTAACTATAATAATAAGCATAAGTAGAATCACTATATCTAAAATGGTAATAACTATAAATTGATTTATTAAGGCATTTTCAGACTTCAATATAGTCTGATTTAGATAAGAGTAGTTTTTTGCAATTACAGCATAACCGACAGTTTTATTTGAAAAATCTTTGATTGGAACAGATATAGCAAAGTAGTTTTCAGTTGATAGAGTCTCATTTGTCTTTGATATATCTACTTTAGATAACTCATCAATAAAGTTTTTATTCAAATCACCCTTTATTGCAACTGTATAATCAGATATTTTTTCAGAACTCTGAAGTGCTGTTGCAATATTTAAAAACTCATTTTTCATTACAACCAAAACATCTAAATTATGATTATCTTTTGCAAAATCAACAATAGAGTTAAAATCTTGCATAAATTCAACTGAACCTAAATATTTAGAATCTGAATCTAAAACAGGAGATAATCCTCTTAAAATCAGCCCTGCTCGACCAAGCTCAACTGCAACAAAAGGTTTTTTATTCTCTTTTATATTTACAATAGTGTGTCTAAATGAGCTTAAAGCATCTCCATACTTATTTGGTTTCCAAGCTCTTAAAAAACTCTTTACATCACTATCATGAATATGTATTTTTATTTTTTTATACATAGTCTCATTTTTATACATAGATAAAACTCTATTTAATCCATCAATAGCGATAGTCCTATCGTTATTTTTAAGTGCTTTAATGACATAGTGGTTTTGTGCCAGTGTAATAGCGTTTGTTAGAGAAATTTGCTCTTTAGATTTTAGATAATCATTGAAAAAATTAGATAGATTAGACTTCTCTTGTTCGTATATATCAGATTCTATAGCATCGATAGAGTGAAAATAGTTAACTATAATAATTAAGAGCCCAACAAGCATAGATGCAATGAGAGGGATATGTATCTTGCTCGAAATAGTGAAATTTTTAAACATATAGAATCCTTTAGTAAAAGTCTTGTTTTATATTAGTATATATTTGTTAGTATACATTTGAGAGTTTTATATCCAAAATATAATTAAAAGCATTTTTTTAATAGATATAGAGAAAAAAAATTTTACATTTTTTAAGTTGACTTTTTTAGTGGTATTAAAATCCAAAACTATGATAATTATAATTTTTATAAATCTCACTATAAAATCTTAAATATTATTTTACAAAATATATTTTAATAATTTTTAGCAAAATATCGATTTACTTACTTAAAAGCTATCCATATATATAATATAAATTAAAAAAATAATTTCTATTTTTGAGTTAAATTTGAGTTAAAAAGGTTTTAAATGTTCCAAAAAGCGATATTAGATAGATATATAGATAGTTTAGATGAGTTAAAAGTTAGTGAAGCTTTTAGTAAATTGAGTGATTTTTTTGAATCGATAGAGAATGTAAAAAAATCTAAAGAGGAGCAGTATCAAAGCGAGTTTTTAAATGACTTTTTTATAAAAGCTCTAGGCTATACTCTATATCCTAAAAAAGAGCATAATCTAATAACAGAGTATAAAAACCAAAGTGATAGTAAAAAAGCTGACGGTGCAATTATAAAAGATGGTAAACCGATAGCGATAATAGAGCTAAAATCTACAAAAACTAAATCTATGGATTTGATAGTAAATCAAGCTTTTAACTACAAACATAATCACCCAACTTGTAACTATGTGATAACTTCAAACTTTGAAAAACTAAGAATCTATATCGAACACTCAAACGAATATATAGAGTTTAATCTATTTGATTTGACTTTTGAGAGGTTTAAACTATTTTATCTACTTCTATCAAAAGATAATCTATTAAATGATTTACCAAAAAAGATAAAAGAGCAAAGTAAAGAGATTCAAGCAGATATTACAAATAAGTTCTATAAAGAGTATTCAAGCTTAAGAATCTCTCTTTTTGAGAATCTAAAACTAAAAAATAGCAATATAAATGAGTTAGAGCTATTAAGACTTACTCAAAAACTCTTAGATAGATATATTTTTATCTTTTTTGCTGAAGATAAATTTATAATAGATAATAAAACAACTAAGAATCTATTAGAGCTATATAAAAACGATATAGAGGATAGAGAGCTTTATCACTTTGTAAAAATAGTCTTTAAAGCTGTTGATATAGGTAACGAGCGATTAAAAATAGATGCCTATAACGGTGGTCTCTTTAGAGAAGATAAAATACTAGATAGCCTAAATATATCCAGCGATATTTTAGAGCAAATTCTAAATCTCTCTAGCTATGATTTTAGTAGTGAGATAGATGTAAATATTTTAGGACATATTTTTGAGAACTCTCTAAGCGATTTAGAAGAGATTAGAGCTAATATTTTAGATGAAAAACTTGATAAAACCAAAAGTAAAAGAAAAAAAGATGGAGTTTTTTACACTCCAGAGTATATCACTCACTATATAGTCGAAAACACTCTAGGCAAAATCTGCAATGAGAAAAAAGAGGAGTTAGAGCTTACAAACCTTGATATAAAACCACCAAAAAACTATAAAAAACCGACTAAAAAAGAGTTAGATTTAAAAGATAGATTAGCTAATTACAGAGAGTATCTATTAAATTTAACTATTTTAGACCCAGCTTGTGGGAGTGGTGCATTTTTAAATCAAGCCTTTAACTATTTGATAAAAGAGCATGATTTTATAACAGAAAATGAAAAAATCCTCTTTGGTGGTGGATTAATTGCTTTTACAGATATAGATACTCAAATATTAGAAAAAAATCTATTTGGTGTTGATATAAATGATGAAGCGATAGAGATTGCTAGACTTAGCCTATGGCTAAAGACGGCTAGAAAGGGACGAAAACTAACAAACCTAAGTAGTAATATAAAAGTTGGTAACTCTCTTATTGATGATAAAGAGGTAGATAGCAAGGCTTTTAAATGGGAAGAGGAGTTTAAAGAGGTTTTTCTAAATGGTGGATTTGATGTTGTGATAGGGAATCCTCCTTATGTGAGAAACACTAGTTTAAAAAATACTCATAAAACTTTTTATAATAAAAAATATTTTACAGCATATAAACAATTTGATTTATATATTTTATTTAATGAGTTAGCTATCAAAGTTTCAAAAACAAATAGTTTCATAGGTTTTATTCAGCCTAATAAATTTTTATCTTCTGATTATGGACTATATTTACTAAATTTTTTATTTAACAATGCTAATTTTAAATTTATAAAAAATGTCTCTTTTGAAAATGTGTTTTTAGATGCTTCAGTTTATCCTTATATTTTTATTTATCAAAAAAAGGATTTAAAAGAAAATTTTGATATTAAAAGCTTAAATTTATTTAATATTTGTAATATTAATGTTTTAGTAGGTTTTGAAAACGAAATTAAATCAAACGAAATTATAAATAAAATAGTAAATAAATCTCTAAAACTAGAAGATATAAGCGTAGACATAAAAAGAGGTGTACCAAATAATAAAATTACTTTTCCAAATAAATCAGCATACAAAGCTATCTCCTCTACTGACTTAAATTTACCTTTTTATATGAATTATAGAAACTTACAAATAAACTATATTAATGAGAAATATGAAAAAGAAAAAGTACAAGAATTTAACAAAAAACTAATTTTATTGCCAAGAACCGTATTAAGTATCAGAGCAATTTTATCTCAAGAAAACTACCACATACTAGATAGAATCTATTATGTTAAATTAAATAAAAATAAAAAATATGATTTAAAATTTGTATTATCCTTATTAAATTCTAAAATTATTACTTTTTTTTATAATTATTTTTATGGAAATACTAAAATAGGAGGGGGTTACTTTGATTTAAAAGGAAATCAACTTAAACAACTTCCAATCCCAAAAATAGAGGAAAAAGAGCAACAACCATTTATCGATAGAGCCGATTCAATGCTTGAGCTAAATGAGCAATTTAACAAACTAAAAAATGAGTTTTTAAATGAAGTTAAGAATCACTATACCTTAGAGAAACTATCAAAAAAACTACAAAGCTTTTATACTCTTAGCTTCGATGATTTTACAAAAGAGATAGCAAAAGCAACTAAAATTAAATTTAAAAGTGCTAAAGAGAAAAAAGAGTTTAAAAACTACTGGTTTGAGCTATTTGATGATGAATCAAAAACTCTTTTGGAACTTCAAAAAACAATCGATAAAACAGATGAAGAGATAGATAATCTAGTATATAAACTATATGATTTAACAACTGAAGAGATAGAGATTATTGAGGAGAGTTTAGTTATAGATTTTTGAGTATAAAATATAAATTTTCTTGTGTAGTTGCTCTATTATTTAAAAAGTAAAAGAGTTCACTTATATCTTTTGAATAGTATTCAAAAACATTATTTAAAGTTAATAGTTTAAAACATAAAACTATATTACATTTTTTATTAAAAGCAATTAATGGTCGCTCATTTATAAAGTGATATAGTAGAAAACATATAAATTGCAATATTTAGCTTTAGTCATACCCGTACTTGATACGGGTATCCATCTTTTTTAGCATAAGATAGATTACCCAATCAAGTTGGGTAATGACAAATACTTTCTTTTATTTTATAGGTGTTTAGTTATATTTCAGAATTTCGCATAAAAGTTAAAAGTAAATAAGTTTGTTGTTCATTCAAAAAAGCTACTTTTTTAGCCTCTTTTCCAACTACCGATTTAAAATCGGCAGTTATAATTTCTCCAAAAATATTAAGTTTATTTTCATATCTTTTTATTAAATCTCTAATACTTAAATAAGTATTAGAGTAGAAACCATATAAATTGCAATATACTAAAACACTTATAAAGTAAAAGCATAAAATAAAACAAACTTGTCACCCTGAACTTGATTCAGGGTCTTTAAGGGAAGAGATTCTGAATCAAGTTCAGAATGACGAAAATATATTACATTTCATAGATGTTTAGCTATATTTCAGAATTTCTCATAAAAGTTAAAAGTAGAGTTGCTTGAGCTTCATTTAAAAAATACTCTCTTTTAGGTCTACCACCATTTAGCAATTTCAAATCCGTAAACCCTGAGTTAGCGAACTTCTTAAGATGTATTTCATTATTTCTTACCAGCCTTAAAACACTCTCTATATCACTATCTGTATTTTCTGAAATAACTTTATAACTAATTTTCGGTTTATTATCGACTATTTTTATAAATTTAAATTATTTGATTATTATTGCTGTTATAGGTATTTTAGAGTTATTTTAAAATGGTATGCCCAGAGGGAGTCGAACCCACGACCTACAGTACCGCAAACTGTTGCTCTATCCAACTGAGCTATGGACACACATTTTTAAGGGTAGTATTATACCCAAAAAAGCTAAATAAAAAAAATTTTTTTTATTAAAAATATATAAAACTCTTTTTCTAAAAAAATCTATCTTTTTCGATATTTTCAACTATATAGAATCTTTTTGTAATTTCTAATTTTAATTAAGAGTAACTTTATCCTATATATGTATAATATTTGACATAAAATAAAAAAAAAGAGGAAATTTTTAATGGCAACAACAAATTTAAAAGGGAATTCAGTTAACTTAGGCGGTAGAGAAGTAAATGTTGGAGATAAAGCTCCAAAAGTTATTTTAACTGGTAAAGATTTAAGTGATGTTACTGTTGGTGGATGTTGTGATAAAGTTCAAATCGTAGTAGTAGTTCCATCACTAGATACTCCAGTTTGTGCTGCTGAGACTAGAAAATTTAATGAGCAAGCTGCTGCTTTAGAGGGTGCTTGTGTAACTATCGTTTCTATGGATTTACCTTTTGCAATGGGTAGATTTTGTACAACTGAAGGAATTGAAAACTTAACTGTTGCATCTGACTTTAGAAATAAAGATTTTGCAAACAATTATGGTGTTTTAATCGCTGATGGCCCTTTAAGAGGTGTTACTGGTAGAGCTATTTTTGTACTTGATACTGAAGGTAAAGTAGCTTACAAAGAGATCGTTCCTGAAATTACTGAAGAGCCTAACTATGATGATGCTCTAGCAGCTGTTAAAGGTATCACTGGTTGTGGTAGCTCTTGTGGTTGTGCAAACTAATTAAAATTTAAATCTTTTATAATCTAGCTTCTAGCTAGATTATAAATCTATTAAGCTCTCTATCTAATACTTTTGCACTCTCTCTAAGCGAAAAAGCTATTTTTTCTATATGTTCACCCGATTCTTTATTTTTACTCGATACTTTAATCACTTCATTTATACTTAAAATAAACTCTTTAGTTTTAGTTGCTATATAGATACTATTATTTACCATATCTGAAGATGTTGAGATACTATTTATAAGTTTGCCTTTACTCTCATTTGCAAACTCTGTCAAATCTTTAGTTTGAGTTGATATATTAGATATAACTTCTGAGTTATTATTTATACTCTTTGCATTATTCTCTATCTCTTTGGTTACAATATTTATAATATCTTGAATATTTGTTAAAGAGTTTTGTGTTCGCTCTGCCAAATCTCGAACATTATCAGCTACTACTGCAAAACCTCGCCCATGCTCTCCTGCTCTAGCTGCCTCAATCGCTGCATTTAGAGCCAATAAGTTAGTCTGGTCAGCAATATCACTTATGATATTTAAAACCTCTTTCACATCTTGAGTCTTATTTGAAAGCTCTCTCATATTATCAGATATTTCATGCTGTGAAACGCTAGATTCTCCGATTTTATCTACAACAATATTTAACTCTTTTGCAAATTTATCAAAAACTTGTTCACTTCCTTCTAAATCTTCCGTTGTTAAAATTGCCATATCTTCGGTTGCATCTAAATGTTTTCCTACATCTTGAATCAAATCATCAAGCTTCTCTACATCTTTTAATTGTCTATTTATGTTATCTGATAAATCTATCGATGTATCTTTTAATATTTTACTTGAATCTTTACTCTCTAGTGAGACCTCTTTTGATTTTATAAGCATAATCCTAACTTTATCAAAAAGCTCATCTAAACTTTTAGCAATCGAGCTAAGCTCATCTTTTGCCTCTTTATCATACTTAAACTCATCATTTAGATAGATATTATCTTTATCCTCTATTATATGTTTGAGATACTCTGTGATTCGCTTGATTCGTTTTGAGAAATTTTTAATAAAATATAGAAGTAGTAAATTTAATAGAAATAGAGCAACCATTAAGACAATTGTAAAGTTAAATGTCTTCTCACCCTTTTCAACTGTTATAGCTCTTTTTTCATCAGCATTTTCCAAATGAACTATATTTTTCTCAACTTGAGTATTGAGTTTTAACATTTTACTCTCTAATATTTTCATCTCTTCAATAGATTGAGAACCCTTATCGATTGAAAACTCTATTAATATAGATAAAATATCATCAAAACTAGATTGAATATCTAAAAGGGCTAGTTTTATATCACTCTCATCTTCAGCCTCTTTTAAATCAGAAAAGACCTCTTTTAGCTCTACAACATAGCTCTTAATAAGTCCCTTTTTAGCTGAATCACTCTCTATCCAGTTGGAGACAATAGTTATTAATCTCTCTACTTTGCTATCATCTTGCAGGTTTGATAGAGAGTTTATTATTTGTGAATTTATAAGACCAATTATCTCAAGTGTCTCAAAGTTTGAATTTATTTGTGAAGTTATTTTTTGAATGTAACCAAAAGTTTTGATTGTCTCTTGATTTGTAGTTAAAACACTGTTTATATCTTTTTTTATATTATTGGAGTTCTCTCTCTCTATCTCTTGGTAGTGATTTACCTCTTGATTATAGAAGTAAAACAGAGTAGATGAGCCTAAAAAAGAGACAACAATTAACGCTATTACAAAGTTAAATCTAAATACGAGGGTAAATTTATTAAAAGATCTATCGATTATTGACATTTTAGGTTGCCTTGATGTAGAATTTTTGGCACCTTAATGCTATTATTACAATATTACAAATCGATAACTTTATCGATTTCTATCAAATATTTTTATTTTTTAAATCTATCCACTACTATTTCAAAAAATTTATCAAAATCCTTTAAATTTAAATTAGAATCTCTCTGCTTCTCTCCCCACATAGGCTCTGGAAAATATGAATCATTTTTGAATCTCGCCATAACATGAAAATGCAAATGTGGTAAATAGTTTCCAAAAGAGGCAATATTTATCTTATCTGGCTGAAAATACTCTAACATCTCTTTTTCAATAATATCTAAAGCTTCTAAAATAGCTATTTTTGTCTCTCTATCTGCCTCACTAAACTCTTTATACTTCTTTATTGTAAAAATTTTTAGCCAAGGAATCTCACTCTCTTCAATCTCTATATATATTAGATTATCTACATAAATTCTCTTCAAGCTCATGTCCAAATTTTAATATCTGTTTCTGTATCTCTACAAGTTTTGTCTTTGATAGACCAATCTCTTTTAAAAGTAGGTCTATATTTCTAAAATCTTGTGCCTCAATCTTCTCTACAATCTCAAGTTCAAGCCCAAAAACTCCCCGTTTATATAAAATAGCCTCTTTTATATCATCTGAAATTTTAAAGTTATCAAACAACTCTTTTTTATCAATCTGAAGTGCTACATCAATTAAAGATAAGATTCCAACAAAGTGGGCAGTCTCAACGCTACATCTATCACTTTTAACTCTAGCTGATTCAAATAGTTCCATCTTTTTGGCTCTACTTAAAATAAGAGTTGATAGAGGTGTACACTTTATCTCTCGTCGCTCACCCTCTAAATAGAGTAGAAATGTAATCCAATTTTTGACTTTTACACTGCCTAAGAGTGTAATAGCTTGTTTTATCGATTTTATCTCTGTTTTTAAAAAGAATAGACTACTGTTTAAGATATTTAAGAGTTGATAGCTAAGTTTAGGTGATTCTTTAAAGGCTCTAATAACTCCATCTATATTATCTCTCTCAATATAATTAATTATTTTTATTAAACTGTGTTGAGATTCATTTAGCTTTTTTCCCTGAATTACAACAGGCTTTGCAAAGAAATAACCTTGAAAAAGTTCAAATCCAAGCCTTTTGCAAAATTCAAACTCATCTTTATTCTCTACCTTTTCAGCTAAGAGTTTTTTATTATATTTTTTTAATTTTTTTACAATCTCTATAAGTTTTAATTGAGGCATACCTAAAATATCAACTTTAATAATATCTACATATTTTAATGCACTCTCTACTTTTTCATCAATATTTACAATATCATCTAATGCTAGAGTATATCCCTTTTGACTAAGCTCTTTTAATTTAAAGTTTATAAATCTATTTAACTCAGTTGATTCTAAAATTTCAAGAACTACTTTATCTTTGGGAAGATTATCTATAATTGTGGAGCTTGAGAGCATTTGAGGACTAAAGTTTATAAAACCGACTTTATTATTTAAAACTTTATCGATTCCAATATCATAAATCGTATTTAAAATTACAGCACTTGTAGCGTCCGTATCATCTAATGTTTCATTAAAGTTATTTTTACCATCTCTAAATAAAATCTCGTAACCGTAGAGCTCTTCATCTTGAGTAAGTATAGGTTGTCTACCTACAAATATATCCATATTAGTTAAAACCTTTTTACATTTCTCTAACGCTAATTATACAAAAAAACGATTAAAAAGTTTACAACTCCCATAGTATAGTTTTTAAAATACTCTCTTTGGGCATTTTTCCATCTATAATAAAATCTGCTTTTTCTCTAAAAATTTCATCTTTTTTCTCAAACTCATCTTTTTCAATATCAATCTCTTTAAGCTCATCAAATGGTACTTTTAAATATATAATATGTCCTAATTTACTAATTTCATCTAAAACAGCAAAGTCACACTTAGCTGAAATTATTGTATTATCTGTGCTAGAGAGCCATTTTTTAGCTCTTTTGTAAATATCCTCTTTTTCAAAATCTGAACACTCTTTAGTTAAAAGTGAATCGGTTAATGATTGAGTATCTACAAAAAAACTATCTAGCTCACTTGCTAAATCTTTACCTACACAGTTTCTACCACACCCAACAAAACCTATTAGGACAATATTATTATTTGATTTCAATTAAGTATCCACCATCTTTTTTTTCTATATGATGGCTATATTTACCATCTAGCTCAAGGGCAACTCTATAAAAATCTTTATGTCTTCCTACGACAATCTCTTTAAAAAAGCTATCTTTAACTTTTATCTTTTTTGTCTTTGGAGTATCATCTCTACCAAAATCTAAAATAATTTTTGAAGGCTTAGTTAGTACAAAATCTCTAACTTTTAAATCTTTTGTCTTTATAAAAACTCTATTTTTATAGAGGTCAATTTTCAAAAAGCTAAAAATATCTAAAGTTTTAAGTTTTTTACTAGTTGTTTCATCTTTAGAGTTGATTAGTGGAGGTGGAACAATTGCTAACTCTTTACTAATTAAATTGTTACTTAAAAGTTGACTCTTACCTGTATTATGAGTAATAATGAGAGGATTGTGCCAATCAATATCTTTTTTCACCAAAAGCTCTTTAGAGCCAATTGTCCCATCTACATTTTTATACTTAACAGTAATACTCTCAACAAATCTTGAGCTACTAGGAAGATTTATCTGCTCTTTTGTTAAATATTTAGCTTTTGGTAAATTTGGTGCATTGCTCATATCTATATCTGATTCAAAAACTATTGACTTAAATGGATTCTCTCTTGCAAAAAGCAAAGAGGTAAGTGTTAAAAATATGGCTAATTTTTTCACTGTGCTTCTAGCCCCTTTAATTCAAAATATTTTTTCTGTAAATTAGCATTTTCTTGTTTGAGATTTATGATACTTCGCTTTAAAAAAAGCTCTCTTGATTTTAGCTCACTTAAAACTTCAATAGAGTTTGCTCCATAGAGTAAACTACCTATATAAAGCCCAAACAACACAACGCTACTACAGAGAGTTAAAATTTTAGGCAGAGATAAAAACTCTGCCTTTACACTCTCTTGCAGTATATCATCAAATTCATCTTTTATCTCTTTTGAGGACATTATTTTTTAAACAGATCTTTCCCAAGATATTCAAAATATCCAAGTTCTCTCTCAATCTCTAAAATTCTATTATATTTTGCGATTCTCTCGCTTCTAGCAGTTGAGCCTGTTTTAATCTGACCAGTATTTAGTGCTACTGCAAAATCAGCAATAAAAGCATCTTCACTCTCACCACTTCTATGACTCATAACACAAGTATAACCATTTCTTTGAGCTAATCTAACTGTCTGCATAGTCTCACTTACTGTTCCAATTTGATTTGGTTTGATTAAAATTGAGTTTCCAATACCTTTTTCGATTCCCTCAGCCAAGATTTTTTTATTTGTTACAAATAGGTCATCTCCAACTATCTGAACTCTATCGCCAACTTTTTCAGTTAATAGTTTCCAGCCGTCCCAATCATCTTCGCTTAAGCCATCTTCTATTGATACAATTGGATATTTATCACATAGTTTAACTAAATAATCAACCATTTCTTCTGAAGATAAAATCTTATTCTCAGATTTTAGATCATATTTTCCATCTGCTGTTACAAATTCACTACTTGCAACATCCATAGCGATTACAATATCTTTACCAGCTTTATAACCAGCTTTCTCAATCGCTTCCATAATAACTGCAATTGGCTCTTCGTTATTTGCTAAATTTGGAGCAAATCCACCCTCATCACCTAGAGTTGTAAGTTCGCCTCTATTTGATAAAATTTTTGCTAGAGTATGATAAATCTCACTTGAAGCTCTTAGTGCCTCTTTAAAGTCTGTAAAATCAACAGGAATAATCATATACTCTTGAAAATCTACTGAGTTATTTGCGTGTGAGCCACCATTTATAATATTAAGCATCGGTGTTGGAAGTACATTTGCGTTTGAGCCACCTAAATATCTATAAAGTGGTAATCCTAAAGATACTGACGCTGCTCTAGCAACTGCCATAGATACACCTAGAGTTGCATTTGCACCTAGATTCTCATAATTATCACTTCCATCAATATCTTTTAAAATAGCATCAATTTCACCTTGATTAAATGGAGATAGTCCAATTAACTCATCAGCAATTTTCTCATTTATATTATCACAAGCTTTTAAGACACCTTTTCCTAAAAATCTATCACTATCACCATCTCTTAGCTCAAGTGCTTCTCTCTTACCAGTACTTGCACCACTTGGAACAATAGCATTTACTTGAGTTCCATCGCTTAAAAAAACAGTTGCTCTAACAGTTGGGTTTCCTCTACTATCTAGTACTTCATCTGCAATAATATTATCAATATATACCATTTTTTATATCCTAGTTTTTATTTTCTTCTTCTACTTCATTTGTTTTTAAATCTGTCTCTAACATTTCAGCTAATTTAGCTTTGATTTTACCCTCAATCTCGTTTGAAAGCTCTATATTCTCTTTTAAAAATTTTTTAACATTCTCTTTACCTTGACCAAGTCTTGTCGCTTCATAACTAAACCAAGCACCACTTTTATCAATTATGTCGTACTTAACTCCATAATCAACAAGTTCACCCTCTTTTGAGATTCCCTCACCAAACATAATATCAAACTCTGCTTGTGAAAATGGAGGGGCTACCTTGTTTTTAACAACTTTAGCTTTTACTCTATTTCCAATCTGTGCTTCACCCTGTTTTAGAGTTGCTATTCTTCTAATATCGATTCTAACAGAGGCGTAAAATTTTAGAGCATTTCCACCAGTTGTTGTCTCATTTGAGCCATAAGTGATACCGATTTTTTGTCTTATTTGATTGATAAAGATTACAGTAGTGTTCATTTTGTGTAAAAGCCCTGTTAGCTTTCTCAAAGCCTGACTCATAAGTCTTGCTTGAACACCCATATGAGAATCACCCATATCTCCCTCAATTTCAGCCTTTGGAACAAGTGCTGCAACTGAATCGATAACAATTATATCAACAGCTCCAGAGCTTGTTAGTGTCTCTAGTATCTCTAGGGCTTGTTCACCAAAATCTGGCTGTGATACTAAAAGATTCTCAACATCAACACCCAAGTTTTTAGCATAAATTACATCTAAGGCGTGTTCTGCATCAATAAAAGCAGCTACTCCACCTTGCTTTTGACACTCTGCAATTATCTGAAGAGTTAGAGTAGTTTTACCAGAACTCTCTGGTCCATAAACTTCGATAACTCTACCTTTAGGAATTCCACCAATTCCAAGTGAAATATCTAAGCCTAGTGAGCCTGTTGAAATTGCTTCAATGGGTTCAATTTTTTTATCACCCATTCGAATTAAGGCACCTTTTCCAAATGCTTTATCTATCTGTTTTATTGCACTATCTATTGCTTTTAATTTTTTTTCGTCAAGACTCATAAGTAACTCTTTATATGAAATATAAAGCCCATTTTAGCCAAAAAAGGTTAAAATAGAGATAATATTAAAGCTAGATAAAATTACTAAATAGTTATTTTTTTAGAGAAAAATTACAAAAGGTTTGCATGTTAAGTAATATACTAATTACATCAGCTGGTAGAAGAGTATCACTTGTTAAAAACTTCCAAAAAACTCTAAAAGAGTTCAATAAAAATGGTAAAGTTATAACAATTGATTGCAACCCGACTCTAAGCTCAGCTTGTTATGAAGCAGATGAGTTTTATATAGCTCCTAGGGTAACAGAGCCATTTTATAGAGAGTTTCTATTAAATTTTTGCATAGAGAAAAAAATCTCAATTGTAGTTCCTACAATCGATACAGAACTCTCACTCTTAGCTAAATTAAAAGATGAGTTTTTAGAGCATAATATTTTAATAGCTATCAGCTCAAAAAAAGTCTGTGATACATTCTATTTAAAAGATTCTACAGAGCAGTTTTTTACTGAAAATGGCTTTTTAACTCCAAAATCTATAGATAATTTAGAAAATTGCAACTATCCACTCTTTGCAAAGTTAAATAACTCTAGTTGCTCTGTTGGAGCTAAAAGAGTTGAGAGTTACACTGAAGCAAAAGAGCTTTTTGATTTAGATTCAAACTATATATTTCAAGAGTTTATCGATGCTAGAGAGTTTACTGTTGATGCTTTTATCGATAAAAAAGGTAAAGTAATCTCTATCGTTCCTAGAGAGAGATTAGAGGTTAGAGCTGGTGAGGTAAATAAGGCACTAGCTGTAAAAGATGAGTTGATAATTACAAAGATAAAAGAGTTTTGTAATACTCTAACAAAAGCCTATGGAACAGTTACAATTCAAGTCTTTAAACGAGGCAGTGAAATTATATTTATAGAGGTAAATCCAAGATTTGGTGGAGGTTATCCCCTTAGCTATCTAGCTGGAGCTGATTTTGCAAAATTTTTAATAGAGGATTATTTAAATAAATCACTTGAGTATAGAGAGGATTGGAGAGATAAAACTTTGATGCTTCGATACGATGCTGAAGTGATAGTTAATGATTTTAAAGGCTAAAGAGTGATAGTTGTATTTGATTTAGATGATACTTTATATAATGAGGTAGATTTTGTAAAGAGTGGCTTTTTAGAAGTTGCTAAACTTGTAAGTGATGATGATTTTGCAAAGATATATAGTTTTTTAATAGAGAGTTTTTATAAAAATGGAAGTGGTAGAGTATTTAACGATTTGATAGAGCAGTTTGATTTAGAGATAGATTTAAATGAGCTTATAAATCTCTATCGATTCCACAGACCAAATATCTCTTTAGATAGTGATAGGTTGACACTTTTGCAATATATAAAAGATAATTATCAAACAGGCTTAATCACAGATGGAAACTACTTAACACAGAGAAATAAATTTGAAGCTCTAGGGCTTGAGAGTTACATAGATTATCCAATATTTACAAGTAGATATAGTACAAAAAAGCCTGAACTCAAAGCTTTTAAAATGGTTCAAGAGCGATTTAAAGATAGAGAGTTTTGTTACATCTCTGATAATCCAAAAAAAGATTTTTTTGCTCCAAATGAGCTAAATTGGCTTACAATTAGATATAAAAATCCCGTTGGAATCTATAGAGATTTTGAAAACAATGCAGAGTATGAAGTTACAAATATTTTAGAAGTTATAGATATTTTATAAAAAGGTAGATTTTGAGAAGTATAGAGATAGCACACTCGCCAGATGCTGATGATATTTTTATGTATTATGCAATCAAATTTGGTTGGGTTAATTTAGATGGATTTAGATTTAAAAATGAAGCACTAGATATTGAGACACTAAACGAAAAAGCACTAGAGGGAATCTACGATGCAAGTGCAATCAGTTTTGCTCTCTATCCGCTTATTAGAGAGGATTATGCACTACTTAGATGTGCTGTTAGTTTTGGTCAAGGGTATGGTCCAAAGTTGATTAAGAAAAAAGAGAAGAGATTAAAACGAAATTTTAGAGTCGCTCTAAGTGGAAAACATACAACAAATGCGATGATTTTTAAACTTAGGTATCCAGAGGCTAGAATCAAATATTACAACTTTTTAGAGATAGAACAAGCTGTATTAAATGATGAGGTTGACGCTGGTGTTTTGATTCATGAGAGTATTTTAGAGTATGATGAAAAGCTAGAAGTTGAGGCAGAGATTTTTGATATTTGGCAAGATTTTGCAAAAGATTTACCACTTCCACTAGGTGGTATGGCAATTCGTCGCTCACTTCCACTCTTAACGGCGATAAATATTGAAGAGACTTTAATAAAAGCTGTAAATGTAGCTGATTCAAATAAAAAGCTACTCTCAAAAATGCTACTAGAGAGAGATTTAATAAGAGTAAATAGTGAAAAACTCGATACTTACCTAAATATGTATGCAAATGAGGAATCTATCAATTTAAGTGAGATTCAACTAAAAGCTATCGATAAACTCTTTGAACTTGGTTATAAAAATGGATTTTACGATAAAGAGGTAAAAGCGTTAGATTGCTTATTACCAAAAGAGTATAAAGAGATTAGATTTAGTTAAATAGTATAGTTATTAACCTCATCAAAGTTATCTATTGTTTGAGGTTTTCCCAAGTGGAAGCCTTGAGAGTAATCGATTCCCATCTCTTTTACTTTATTATATACAGCTTCACTATGAACAAACTCTGCTATTGTTTTAATATTTAATTTTTGTGCAAACTCAACAATTAATTTAATAACTAATTGAGCATTCTCATCTGTATCGATATTTTTTATCATAGAGCCATCAATTTTCACATAATCTACATTTAGCTTCATTAAATAGTCAAAATTGGAGTAACCTGTTCCAAAATCATCAATAGCGATTTTACACCCTATCGCTTTCATCTCTTTTATAAACTCTGAAACATCATCAAAATTCTCAATTCCTTCTGATTCTACAATCTCAAGTACAACTCTATTTGAGATATTATAGTTTGATAACTGCTCTTTTAAATAAGCTCTTGTATCTTTGTTTAAAATATCTTCTATTGTCAGATTTACAGAAAACTCTACATTTTTATCAGCAAAAAACTCTATCGATTTAGAGACAACTCTCTGTGTTATTGATGGGTATTGTCTAGCTTTTTTTGCAATTTCCAAAAAGTAAAATGGTGGTTCAATATTTCCATTTGTATCACGAAGTCTAACTAACGATTCATACTTTTCAATATTGCCCGTTTTATTATTTATAATTGGCTGTATAAAAGGGATAATTCTATCATCTTTGATTGCATCTTTGAGTTTTTTTGTCCATTTGATATTATTCTCATGCTGTTTTTGAATATCTACACTATCATCGTAAAAGTTTAAGTTGTGATTTTTCTCTTTACCATTTTTCATAGCCATCTCTGCATGGATATATAAATCCTCTTTCTCAAACGCTACACCAGCTGTTATAGTTACATTAAACTCATTCTCATCTATATTAAAAATATGGTTATCAAACTCTTCAACAATAGATTCATTTAAATCTATAAACTCATCTTTTGAGATATTCTCAAATGCCAAAAGAGCAAACTCATCTCCAGCCAGTCTATATAAATTAATACTATAGTGAGCCTTTGCTCTAATCATTTCAGCTGAATTTATCAATATCTGATCACCTATCTTATGACCATAATACTCATTTACCTCTTTGAATCTATCAATATCTAAAATCGCTAATTTTGGCTTTTTAGCTACAATAATATCCTCTATCAACTTCTCTCTATTTTGAAGCTTTGTAAGCGAGTCTGTAGTCTGTTTCAAGACACTTATCTCTCTTTTTATTCTCGATTCTAACTCTTTCTCAACTCTCTTCTCTAACTTATCATTTAAATCTTTTAAGTTGAGTTTTGCTACTTTTATATCAACAAATCGCTTTACTCTAAGACAGATAATATAGCTTGTAATTAGTGAATTTATAAAAATCAAAAATATATGATATAGGAGAAAATCTACCGATTGAGCTTTATCAAAAAAGAGTATCTCTATATTTAAAATATCAATAGTAGTAGCACTAAGTTGTAGATAATTAAATACAATATGATAGATAGCAATACAAGAGAAAGCAACAATAGTTGGAATAATATCTTTATATATTGCCAAGATGGAGAGAGTTATAAAAAAGTGAAAATGAGTTTGAATCAAACCCTGTTGTTGTTGAATAAAAAGTATGGAAAAAAGGACTAAAGAGATAGCTACAGTAATCCTAAAAAAGAGAGTTCCTCGATTTTGTCTATAAGCTAAGAGATTTACTCCTAATAAAACTGTACTAGAGATAAAACCAAAAATAAAGGTTGAGTAGTAGATAGAGTAGATAAAAGAGCCTAAAACCCAATTTATCAAGATAATAACAAGCATTAATTTATCAGCTTTTTTAAAATCCTTATCAAAAAAACTCTTTAATCTATCATCAACACTTTGAAAACTACACAAAATTTTTTTCATATTACTCTTTTTTAATTAAATAGCTTCTGGTTTACCTAAGTGAAACCCTTGTGAACAATCAATTCCCATCTCTTGAATCTTCTCAAGCACCTCTTGAGAGTGAACAAACTCTGCTATGGTTTTTATATTTAACTCTTTAGCAAAGTCGATAATTAACTTTACAACCAATTCAGAGTTACTACTCTCTGTTATATTTTTAATAAGTGAGCCATCGATTTTAATAAAATCTACATTTAACTTCATCAAATACTCAAAATTAGAGTATCCCGTACCAAAGTCATCTATAGCAATTTTACAACCTATTTTTTTAAACTCTGCTATTTTTTCAGAAACCTCTTCAAAATTTTCAATTCCTTCACTCTCAACAATCTCTAATATTAAATTTTTTGCATTTGAGTAGTTTTCTAACTTATTTCTTATAAAATTAAAAGTTTTTCTATTTAATAAATCATCAATTGTTAAATTTATAGAAAACTCCACATCTTTTTTCTCAAAATGCTTGAGAGCTTTCTCTAAAACTATTTTTGTCAAATTTTCATACTGTCTAGCTTTTTTTGCAATCTCTAAAAAGAAAAATGGCGACACAATAGAGCCATCATCATCGATTAATCTAATTAGACACTCATACTTTTTTGCCTCTAATGTTTTATTATCAAAAATTGGTTGAGCAAAGAGAATAATTCTATCCTCTCTTATTGCATCTTTTAGCTTTTTTGTCCAAGTGATATTTTGCTCATACTTTTTTTGAATATCTACTTTTCCATCAAAAGAGCCAATTTTCTCATTAGACTCTCTAGCGTTTTTCATAGCCATCTCTGCATGAATATAGATATTTTTTTTCTCAATAGCGATTCCCACTGTAATATCTAAACTAAACTCATTATCAAAAACAGTAAAGTGATTTGTATTAATATCTAACATAATACCCTCTAAGAGTTTGACAAAATCGTTGATAGAGGTCTCTTCATTTGTTAAGATAGCAAACTCATCTCCTACTATTCTATAAAGCTTTTGATTTGATTTATCTAGTTTTAAATCTATCATTTCACTCGATTTTTTGATAACTTCATCACCAATATCGTGACCATAATAATCATTTATCTCTTTGAATCTATCAATATTTAAAATAGCTAGTTTAGGGTGTGTTAAAGCCTCTATATCTTGAGATAATTTCTCTCTATTTGGAAGATTTGTAAGCAAATCTGTTGTTTGTCTAATTATCTTCTTCTCTTTCTCAACTTTAGCTTTTATCTCCTCTCTTACTCTATCTTCCAAGTTTTGATTTAACTCTTTTAGACTCTCTTCTCGCTCATTTACCTGTTTTTTATACTTTTTAAAGATTATATTTATTGTTCTTGAGAAAATAATAGATAAAATAGAGACAATTATAAAAACTATAAGAGAGACTGAAACTATCGATTTTATCTCTTTATCAATATTTGTCTCTAAATCTAACTTTTTCTGCTCTATTTGCTTATAGATAGAATCCATATAGATTCCAGTTCCTATAACCCAGTCCCAACTGCTAAACTCTTTAGCAAAGCTAATCTTTTTAACCTCTTTATTACCTGTTAAATCTCTCCAGTGATACTCTGTAAATCCTCCAAAGTTGATAGATTTTTCTATTAACTCTTTTATAAAGTATTTACCTGTTTTATCTTTAACCTCTAAAACATTATTTGTATTTGTTATATATGGGTGTAGTATTATGTTGCCTTTTTTATCTAACACAAAGATATACTGCTCTTTATTCATCGCATTGACTTTTGATATATGTCTTAATATCTTTGTTTGAGCACTCTCTTTTATAATATCTAAATACTCACCTGTTCCAATAACTAACCCTAAAGGCTCAAATAGTTTAACATAAGATTCTTTTTTATATGAGAAGTTTTTATCGATAGGTTTTGTCCATTTATATGTAGTATAACCCTCTTTAGCCCTCTTTGCAATATCTAAAAATTTTTTAACTGGAAAGTTTCCATCTGAATCTTTCAACTCCAAAGAGCTTTTATTCTCTAGTTTTGGATTAATTGGGTGAGAAAACATCTTTCCATCTAAATCTAAGACAAAGTAGTAACCCCTTTGATTATTCCATCTAAGAGGAAAGATACAATCGTGCAGAATCTTCTCTATATCTGGATTATTTTTATTCTCTAAATAGAGATAATTAAACATTCTATGAACTAGATTTACTCTCTTTTTCAAGCGAATTCTCTCTTGTATCTCTAAATTCTCTTTTATCTCTTTAGAATCACTTATAACTTTGTTGACTTTCTGCTCTAAAAACTCTTTTTGCTCTTTTATATACTCTCTCTCCATCAAAATCGATTCTTTTTCAAAATTTTCATATTGATTATTTACAAAAAAGTATGTGATGAGAGAACTTAACAAAAAAATTGAAATAATTGGAAAAACCATATTGAAAATGGGGATATTTTTCTCTTTTAACATAAAATTAACCTAAAAGCTTTTTAAATAATAAAACTATTCTATCTCAAAAAGTTTTTTAAAAAACATAAATTAGTAAAAAAAAGTTTAATATTTTTGTTTTTTATTGTCTTATTTTTAAACATTCTTCTTAATCACATAAATTATTTAAGAAAAATATTAAATATTAAACAATTAAATTTTAAGAAAAAAGTAGATATAAATTATAATTAAAACAACAAATAATAAAAAAAGAGGAGTTGATATGAAATTAAAATATATAAAAATACTGTTTTTATTTAGTTTAATACTATTTTTTACTGGTTGTGAAAGAAAAAATAATAACCAAACAAATGTAGGTATTTTACTACCTTTAACAGGAAATGGTGCATTATATGGAGAATATGTTTTAGAAGGTATAGAGCTTGTAACAAAAAACTCTAATTTAGAAAATATAAATATTATTATAGAAGACAGTAAAACTACTGCTAAAGATGGTATCTTTTCAATAAATAAATTAATCAAAAAAGATAATATTGATATTTTAATAGGACCTATGTCATCATCGGTTGCATTATCTGTTGGTCCAATTGCTGATAAAAACAATATTTTAATGATAACAACAGGCTCAGCTCCTAAAATATCAGATTTAGGAAAAAATATATTTAGAATATATCCATCTGATAGTTATGATGGTAAATTTTTAGCTAAAAAAATCATAGAGAACAAGCTATATAATAATATTTTATTATATTTAAATAATGATTTTGGAGCAGGAATATCTAAAGTTTTTGCAAAAGAGTATAAAGGACTAAATGGAAAAACTGTAGATAAGTTCGCATTTGAAGCAAATCAGATAGATTTTTCTCAAATTGTTACAAAAATATCAAAGTTAGATTTTGATAACCTACTCATAGTAGCTACTCAAAAAGAGTATGTAAATATTCTTAATAAATTAACTACTTTTAATATTGAGAATAAAAAAATATTTGCACCAGTTAATATAGAAGATTCTGTTGTTAAAAACAATATATCAGCAAATATGTTAGATAATATCTACTACTCAAAACCAAACTTTGATTTAAGTAAAAATGACTTAACTCCTTTACAAACTAAATTCAAAAAAGAGTTTACAGATAGATATAATAAAACTCCAAATATATTTAACGCTTATGGTTATGATTTAATTAATTTAGTAATTAAAATTGCTAACGATTCAAAAAATGAAAACTTTACACAAACTTTAAAAAGTTATAAAAACTTAAATGGTGCAACAGGTAGCTATAGCTTTGATAATAACGGTGATGTAGAGAGAGAATTTAATTTATTAAAACTAAAAAATTTACAATAAGGATAGATAGTTGAGCGGAAAAGAAAATAAGTTACTTTGGGAAATTAAAAAAGTTGATAACTACTCTGAATTAATTGACCCTAAAACTTACCATGAAATAATGAGAGAACACCTATATATCAAAGAGACAGACAATGTGATTTATGATTTGATATTAAAAAGAGCAAAAGCGTCTAGCAAAAAGCTAAAAGTTTGTGAAATAGGTGCTGGTACAGGTGCTTTAACTAAATTAGTAGCAAATATTGAAAATATAGAGTTAATAGCTATAGAGAGTGATAGCAGATTTTTTAATATCTTAAAAGATGATGATTCTTTTAAGAAAAAAAATATAAAATTGATAAATCAAAGTTTTTTTGATTTTGAGATAGGCGATATAGATATATTCTACTCTATGGGAGTTCATCACCATATAGAGAAAGGAGAGCCTACAAAACTCTATTTAGATAAAATATATAATCTATTAAAAGATGATGGGCTTTATATATTAGGTGATGAGTTTATACCAGATTATAAAAATGCAAAAGAGAGAACTCTAAATCTAATAATCTGGTTTTCACATATCATCGAAGATGCTAGAAAAAAAGGAAATAACCTATTGGCTCAAGAGGAAGCTAGGACACTATATTATGATATTTTGGGAATAGAGGATTACAAAAACTCTCTAGAAGAGCTAGAGCTAGAGCTAAAAGCATCAAATTTGAAGCTAAATGAGTCCATCCGAAAAGGGCCAAAAGATGATATAGGTGCTCTCTATACAGTATTAATAAAGAAAAAATAAAATGAAAAACTTCTTTATTAACTCAATAAAAAACTTTATAGTTAGCTTTTGGATACATTTAGTAATATTTTTTATAGTAATTCCTATTATTACTTTCTCTTTGTATAAATATCTAATTCCAAATATTGAGAATATTCAAACTATTTTTTCATCAATAGATGTAAATGCTACTTTAAAAGAAAATATTGACTTTATTTATAATTCTTTAAAAGAAGAATTAAACAATTTATTAAAAAATAGTAAATTAATTATTATTATTTTTGCAAATACTTTTATTTATGCTTTTTTAGCTTTTTTATATTTATTATTTGTGAATATTTATCTTCTTCAAAAATTTTTCAATAAACTAAAAAATATAGAAATAATTTTAACTAAAACAAAAAATTTAGAAAATTTTTACAGAGAAAACCATCAACAATATGAAAAAGAGTTAAATAAATTACAAAATGCCTTACATTGGAGTGGAAAAATAGATTGTACAGGAGATAATAATTTTACAAAAAAAATGTGGTTACAATTAAAAAAAGAGTATTTAGTAGAAGAAAAAAACAATATAGAAGCAAATAAAATTGTTACAAATTTATATTACTACCCTAATATTACAGAAAATATTTTCAGAGACTTTTTAGCAGAAGCTGAAATATCAAAACATAAAATCACTTTTACTCTAGTATCTACTCTACCACCAAATAACTATTTTAATTTTCCAATGGAGAAAATGAATGATAAAAGATTAGAGTATGCTATAGAGTTTATTGATAACTATCGAAAAAACTTCGAAGATTTAATGGAAAAATTTAAACAAAGTAACTATGTTGATTTCAATAGATATACTCTTGTATCAAAAGAGGAGTTGAGTGATAGACTAAAAGACAAAACAGATATTATATCTTTAGATAGTTTTAAAAAATTAAAAAATAAATATCTAGTTAAAGATAGTCATAATAATTTTGAAATGCAATTCCTTGTAGATAAAAAAGAATCTCTAGCAGAATTTGAGTATAGAGATTATGAAAATAAAAAAGAATATATTTTCGATGATAGTGATGGTAAAAATAAAATTGATATTTTAGACTACTATATAAAATTTTTGCATAGCGAAGAAAAAGCTTCTTACATAATTCCTTTAACTTCAGGAGAAATAGAAAGTTATATAGAAAGCTTAAACTTTTTAAAAATTGAAATCAAAAACTTTGATAAAGAAAATGAAGTAATTTATATTAAAGCTAATTTAAATATTGAAAAAGATACCGTTGCAATAACTATAATAGATAATATCAAAAAAGAAAATGATAAAAAAATAAAAGAATTTGATGATTTTTTAAAAAGTAAATGTATTCCCACAAATAATCTAAAATCTATTTATGCAAATATTATTTAATATAGTTTATAACTTTTCTATCTTTTTTATCTTTTCTCTCTCTTTTTACTTAATATATAAACCTACAAAAATATTTCATATCTCCCACGCTTTTACAATAACTCTAGGTGGATATGGAGTATATTTTTTTTATAACTTACTTGATATAAACATCTATCTATCAATAGTTTTAGCTTTAATAGTAGCTATTTTATTTGGTGTTTTAAATGAGCTTTTATTTTATAAAAACTTTAGAGAGTTAAAAGATACAAATCTAAAAATGCTCATTTTATCTTTAGGTATCTATACTATTTTTCAAAATATCATATCTATCTTTTTTGGAGATGATATTAAAACTCTATCAAAAGATACTATAAGTGTCGGGAATGAGTTTTTTGAAGCTTATATTACAGATATACAGATTATCTCAATTGCCTTAGCCTTTTTAATTTTTATAATCACAAGCTTAATATGGTCAAAAACAAAAATAGGTCTATTAATAAGAGCAATAGCTATAAATCCTAATTTAGCACAAACTGTTGGAATAAATAAAAACTCTATTATATTAAGTGTATTTATTTTAGGCTCACTTTATGCAGGTATTGGCGGTATATTAGTTGGATTTAATACAGGACTTACTCCAAATATTGGCTTTTCTTTGCTTCTTTATAGTATTGTAGTTATGATTATAGGAGGGTTAGAGAGTATAAATGGATTGATATTAGGAGCTTTAATTTTATCAGTGGTTCAAAACTTAACTGCATACTATATAGATACAAAATGGTTGGAGATGGCAACTTATACTATATTAATACTTTTTTTAATGATAAGACCATATGGAGTTAGTGGAGAAAAAAATCGAAAAATCGAAATTTAAACTTTATAAACTAAAAGGTTTTATATGGATTATATCTATCACTTAATCATATTTATTTGTATATACTCTATTTTAGCTCAAAGCTTAAATATTTTTTCAGGATATACAAATCTTTTATCTCTAGCACACGCTGGATTTTATGGAATAGGTGCATATACCTCAGCAATTTTTTCTATAGAGTTTAATTTTCCAATTTTATTTAACTTTTTTTTAGCACCTCTTTTATGCTTCTTTTTAGCTTTTTTTATCTCATTAATAGCTCTTAGAACATATGAGGATTATTTTGTTATAGTAACTCTAGGTATTCAAGTTACTATATTTTCTTTAATGAATAACCTAATAGAGATTACAAATGGTCCTTTAGGTATCTCAGCTATTCCATCTATAAAATATTTTGATACAAACCTATCTTTTATGATACTTACCCTAGTTATATTTAGTTTTATATATTACCTAATAAATAACTTCTCAAAATCACACTATGCTATGAATTTAAAGGGAATAAAAGATGATGAGATTTTTATGCTGTCAATTGGAAAAAATGTAAAAAAGACAAAAGTAGTAATTTTTAGTATCTCTGCTTCAATAGCTTCTATTGCTGGAGTTTTATATGCTCACTACATATCGTATATAGACCCTAGTAGCTTTACAATTGATGAATCTATATTTATCTTATCCATTGTTATAATAGGTGGTTTAGGAAATATTAGAGGTGCTATAGTAGCTTCTATTTTTATGATTTTACTTCCTGAGATATTAAGATTTGTAGGTTTTTCTGATTCTATAGGAGCAAATCTAAAGCAGATTATATATGGGGCTATATTAATTTTAGTTATATTTTATCAAGAAAAATGGAAATTAAATGCTAAAAATATCTAACCTAACATTCTCTTATGGAGAAAATATTATACTCAATAATTTAAATCACTCTTTTGAAGAAAATAAAATATACTGTATTATGGGAACAAATGGAAGTGGAAAAAGTACCTTATTTAACTTGATAAGTGGTTTTTTAACACCTTCAAATGGAAAAATAGTTTTAAAAAAAGGTATAGAAGAAAAAGATACTACAAAGATGAATCCATATCAAGTTTCAAATATCGGTATTAGTCGAACATTTCAAGATTTAAGACTTATTCCATCAATTAGTGTTAAAGATAATATCTATTTAGCTATAAAAAATAAAAAGACTGAAAAAATATATAACTCATTTTTACCAAAAAAGCTATTTACTAAAGAAAATAAGATTTTAGAAGAGAAAATAACTAATTTATTAAAAAAAACAAATCTATTTGATGTAAAGGATAATTTAGCAGAAGATATATCTTATGGTCAGCAAAAATTACTAAATCTAGCCCAAGCGATGACAAATGATTTTGATTTACTTCTACTTGATGAGCCTGTAGCTGGTGTACAACCTAAGTTTAGAGAAGATATTATTAAAATAATTAAAAGCTTAAATAAAACTGTTATCTGTATTGAACACAATATAGAGTTTATAGAGCAATTAAGTACAAATATTCTCTTTTTACACTCTGGAAAAATACTAGCTAAAGGAGATATTAACGATATAAAAAATAATAAAACTGTTCAAAAGGCTTATTTATGATAAAAATAAAAAACCTATATGCTAGTTATGGAAAAAAAGAAGTTTTGCATAATGTTAGTTTGGATATAGAAGAGAAAGAGATAGTAACTTTAGTAGGTTCTAATGGCTCTGGAAAATCAACTCTTTTAAAATCTATTTATAATATTATCGATAATAAAAAAGGAAATATTTTTTTTGAAAACAGAGATATTTCAAATGTAGAAACCAAAAAATTATTAGAAAAACATATTGTATATATTGGACAAAAAAATAATGTTTTTGAAAGCTTTACTGTATATCAAAACTTGCAAGTAGCATCTTTTTATAATAATAGAAATAAAAATATAGAAAATATTTTAAAAGAGTTTCCAACTCTTCTAAAAATACAAAATAAAAAAGCTAGAAACTTAAGTGGGGGACAAAAGCAACTCTTAGCTTTGAGTATGGGGCTACTAAATGAACCAAAACTTATATTATTTGATGAGCCTTCAGCAGGTCTTGATGTAAAAACATTAAAATTAGTTTTTGAAAAAATTAAAAAATTAAATGAGAATAAAAACATCACTTTCTTAATAGTTGAACATAGAATTAATGAAATATCAAAAATTACAGATAGATTTATTGCTTTAAAACTTGGAAAAGTATTTAAAAGCACTAAAAATAAAGATGAGTTAAATGATGTTTTTATTTAATAGAGGAGAAAATTGATGATTTATTACTCTTATGAAGAGTTTAGAAGTGATTTAAAAGTTTTAGTTAAAAAAGTAGATTTTGAGTTTGATGCAATCTTAGCTATTGCTAGAGGTGGATTGACAATGGGACATATGTTGGCAAACTATTACGATACAAAAGAGCTTTATTCTATAAATGCACACTCATATAATCAAAATGAGCAGTTAGATAGAGTTGAGATTTTTAATGTTCCAGATTTACAAAAGTTTAAAAAAATTTTGATTGTTGATGAGATGATAGATTCAGGCTCTACAATGAGAGAGATTGTAAAACTTCTAAAGAGTCAATATCCAAACCTAGACATAAGAGTAGCTGTAATTTTTGCTAAATCAGATGCCCTATTTAAACCAGATTACTCTGTTAGAGAAAATAGTGATTGGATAGACTTTTTTTGGGAGAAAGATGTAGCAAATTAAGCGGCTACAAACTTCTCAATATCTTCAGCAAAACTTAAATGTGGATAGTCAGTTGATGATAATACAAGTTGACCAACAGTTGAGTTATCTTCATTTAGAATAATTGGTGCTAAAAAGTTAACTTTAGATTTATTAATTGGGTTTTGCAGTACCACAACATTATAAACACTTAAATTACTATCATTGTTTGCATCTAATAGTACTTTCATAGCTGTTGGCATTTCAAAGTCATACTCTTTTAGTGCAAATGGATTAACTAGAGTAAATAACTCTTCACCAGTTGTTGCATCTTTTAAAGTTGCAAAGAACTCATCAATAACATCAATTTCAATTTTTGAAATACCTTCGAAACCTAAAATTTGTGATTTTACCTCATATACTTTGTTCATCTTGTTCTCCTTTTCTTTTTTATGCTACTAAAATCAATTAACCAGAGATTAACTCATTTTAGTAGCATCTATCTATTTTTTTAATTTTTAATTTTTTAAAGACTTAATTTTGAAATTCGAAAAAAATCAGCTACTTACTGAAGTAGCTTCATAACATTCTCTTGAACTTGGTTTGCTTGGCTCATTGCGTAAGAACCTGATTGTGCAAGTAAGTTATGTTTTGTAAAGTTTGCCGATTCACTAGCAAAGTCAACATCTCTAATTCCCGATTCACTACTCTTAACATTTACTTGAGTTACCGTAATATTGTTAATAGTTGCCATTAATTGGTTTTGAACCGAACCTAAATCACTTCTGATTGAGTTTAAGTATCTAATCGCATTATCTGCAATTGCCATAACTGACATCGCACCTGTTAGTGTCGTAACACCAGCACCTAAATCTTTATCTGTATTTGGTACACTTGAGTTTGCAAAAGCACCCATTGCAGAAGCGTTATCAGAGTTAAATCCACCTCTTACACTACCAGCATTAATAACAGCTTCAGCAACATTTTGAGTAGTTGCATAACCAATACTTGATAAGTTTGTACCAGATAAGATAATATCTTTAGCTCCATATCTTGTAAGAGTTACTCTTCCGTAATTTTCAATTGCTACAGTATTATCAGTTGATAGACCAGCTACACTAATACCTGTTGTTGCACTAACTCTAATACCTCTACCATCAACACTTCTAAGGTTTAAATTCCCTCTCTCATCGATATAGGCTTCAGCACCAGTTAACTCTTTTGTATTATTGATAGCATTAACTAATCTACCATCTTTATCATTTGCCTTAATATCTCCAATATCTCCGATAACAACACCATTAATTGTAAGTCCTGTTATATTTCCAGCACTAATTGGTGTCTCTCCTGTCTCAAGAACCTTCCAAGATGCTTTAATTCCACCTAATCTATCTGAGTTTTTATTGATAACTTCAGATAAGGCTCCAACACCTGTATTAATTCCAGTTGAGATAACAACACTCTCAAGAGTTGTATCTTTTACACCATCAGCTTTTGGGAAGTTAAGTTTTACAATTCCACCAGCTGTAATAGCTTGACCAGTTTCAAATCTAGTAGCACCGATTTTTGCAGCATTTGTTGCACCGATACTCGCTTTAATTGTTTCGTTTGAGTAAGCTCCAATTTGGAACTCTTTATTATTAAATGCTCCAGCTAGTAAATTTTGTCCATTAAAGCTAGTTGTAAATGAGATATTATCTAGCTCTTCTAATAATCTAACAATATCAGCTTGAAGGGCTTTTCTAGTCTGCTCTGTCTGCCCATCTTGTGCAGCTTGAGTAGCTTTAACTTTCATTGTATCAAGGATTTTAATTTGCTCGTCCATAGCTTTATCAGCAGTTTGAATAATCCCTACCGCATCATTTGCATTTCTAATAGCTTGTCCTAGTGAATTTGCTTGATTTCTTAAACTATCTGAAATCGCCATACCTGAAGCATCATCACTTGCTTTATTAATTCTAAGTCCTGAACTTAATTTTTCTAATGATTGGTCAATTTGTTTATTGTTTCCAACACCAATTGAGTGGGCATTCATCGCAGCTATATTTGTATTAATTCTAAATCCCATCTTAGCTCCCTTTCGCTTTTTTTCTTGTTTTTTAGTAATTCCTAAAATAAAAGCAATTAGTGTTCCAAAAAAAAGAGCTAACAAAAAAATTTAAAGAATTTATATATTAATCAAAAATGTATATCTATATAATAAGTTTTAATTTGATTGAAAAATCTATCTTTTTTGAGAATAAAAGTAAGTTTTGAAGTGATTTTAAAGTAGATTTGTTAAAAAAATTGACTACTGTTTCCTTTTATAACTAAATCAAGAAAAATACACACTCCTTAAAAGTTCAAATTTTTTTATCCATTTTTTAGGAAAAATTTAGTAAATGCAGTTTAAACTAAATACTGTAACACTTTTTAAAGGATAAAAAATGTTAAAAAATTCTAAGGAGATTCCAAATATTTTATTAGATGAAGTTTTAGAAGCGATTCGCAAATCGGTCTATTTCAAAAAAAAGTGTGTAAGCTTAATAGTTGATATTAAGTATCGAAAATTCTCTAAAAAACTAAAATCGACTCTAAAGAGTAATGGCTTTAAAAAAATCTCTATTTTAGATTTAGAGAAACAGAAAATTTCACACATAAACTTTCACTTTTAAAAAAATTTCTATTTTGCCGATTATTTTTTAATACAATTAATTTATAATTAATAGGAATTAAAAAATGAATACTACATCAATATTTGACTCAAAGAGTTTTGGGTTTGATATCCAAACTTCAAGCGGTGATAAGATTAGTTTTGATTATTTAAATGAAAAAGCATTAGATAGCAAAAGCTCACAAAATGGCTCGAGCATTAGCTTTTATGAATTAAACGCTTATAAGTTTAGTTATGAGGGTAATGGAATCGATGCACAAGACCAAATCGAGATAGAGAAAGCTCTTGAGAAAATTTCACCAGAGATTAAAGATTTTTTCACAGAGGAGCAGAGTGACTCTTTGACTAAATTTGCTGATAGATTAGATAATTTACTCCCTTTTACTAAAGATGAAAACACTTTAGGATTTTTAAAATCGAGTTTAGTTGATACTTTTGATAAATTGGTCTCACCAATTCAATACAATAGAGTTGAAGATTCTGTATTAAATGGTACAAACGGGCCTAAAATCGAGGATACATTTAAAGAGTTAAGAGAGCTTTTAGATGAGATGCTCTATCTATTAGACCATGGCAAACCGATGTATGCTTAATTGAGTTTCATCTCTAATTTAAACTACTACATCTCTAAAAGTCAATCGACTTTTACACCTTTTAAAAACTATTTTCTATAAAAACCAACTGAAATTGCAAAAAAAAGATATAAAAGATATAATTATAGATTCAAAAAATCCGTTTTAGGGGAGACTTAAAAAGTAATGAATAAGCATTTAGCACAATTAATAGATTTAAGTAAAATAGATAAAGAGATAGATTCATTTGAGCCTAGAATTGAGAGAGTTAATAGAGCATTTAATGAAATTTTAGCTCAAAAAAACGATATTTTAGCTCAAGTTGCAAACTTAGAAGATGAGATAAAAGATTTAAAAAACAAAAAAAGTAAAAATGAGATTCATTTAGCAGAGCTATCAGCTAAATTGGAAGATGTTGCAAAAAAGACAAAAGCTATCAAAACAGAAAAAGAGCAAAAAGCCCTCTCACTTGAGGAGGAGATTACAAAAGAGCAGATAACTTTTGCAAATGAAGAGATTGAGAGATTTGATAAATTTATAGATAATGCTAAAGATAAAATAGATGCTTTTAATCTTGAGCTAAAAGATATTGAGACAAATCTTGGTGAGAAACAAGACTCAGCAAAAGAGGCTTTAGATGAGTTAGAGAAAGAGAGACAGAGTGTCTATGCTCAAAAGACTAAATTGATGGGTGAGATGGATCAAAAAATTATCGGTTTTTACCAAAAAATTAGAAGATGGGCTGGAAATACAACTGTTGCAAATGTTAAGAAACAGGCTTGTTATGGTTGTTTTATGAAAATATCTGATAGAATTTATGCTGATATTATCAAAGCTGAAGATATTACAACTTGTCCACACTGTGGAAGAATCTTATACCTTGAGAAGGAAGAGGAAGCTGTTTAAATATATCTATTTTTCAATAGCGATTTTACTCTATACATTCGCTTTCCCTTTTTTACTTCTTTTAACTACCAAAAAGAAATATAGAGTTTCGATTCCTAAACGCTTTTTTCCATTTAATAATCCAAAACCCAAAACTGATACACTTTTTCACGCTTGTAGTGTGGGTGAGGTGAACTCTATTGAGCCGATTTTAGAAAAGTTAGATAAAAAAATCTCTATATCTACAATTACAGAGACGGGAAACAATCAAGCAAAAAAGCTTTCAACAGATGTTAAATACTTGCCTTTTGAGCTTTTTTTACCATTTTGGTTAAATGTTAAAACTCTTGTTGTTATCGAGGCTGAGCTTTGGTATATGCTCTTTTTAGTTGCAAAGACAAAGGGGGCTAAAACTATTTTGGTAAATGCTAGAGTTAGTGAAAAATCCTATCCTAAGTATCTGAAATTAAAGTGGTTTTATAAAAAAATATTTGCAAATATAGATATAGTTTTTGCTCAGAGTGAAGCTGATAAAAAACGATTAAGCTCTCTAGGAGCAAAAAATATTAAAGTGATAGGCAATATAAAATTAGCAAAAGAGATTAAAGCTACAAAAAATTATATAAAACCAAAAAGCGAAACCATAACCCTAGCTAGTTCTCATGAGGGTGAAGAGAAACTGATTTTAGATATATTTTTAAAAATCAAAAATCAAAATCAAAAACTGATAATAGTACCAAGACACCCCGAGCGATTCGATAGAGTTGATGAGCTTATCAAAAAGAGTCTAAAAGATAAAAATTTAACTTATAGTCGATTCTCAAAAAAGCAAAACTTTGAATCTGACATTGTTTTGATTGATTGCCTAGGTGAGCTTATAAATATCTATGCAATTAGTGATACTGTTATCATGGGTGGAACTTTTGCTAAAATCGGTGGACATAATGTAATCGAACCAGCATCATTTAACTGTAAAATTATTTCAGGAAAACACTACTTTTCACAAAAAGAGTTATATAAGATGGTAGAGAGTATTGAGATAACCGATAATTTAGAGCAGAGTTTGAACTCTAAAAATCTCAAAAAAAGCAAAATCTTACAAAAAATAGAGATAAATGAGATTATAAAAGAGATAAAGTAGAGCAATTTTCAACTCTATTATAGTTTGAAATCTTGAATCTCTTCAAACCCTCTATATATTACTAACATAAGCCTCTTTTTTGTATAATTCAAGTTAAAAACTACAAAAGGCAAAAAATGATTGTAACTAGATTTGCACCAAGTCCTACTGGTTATCTACACATTGGCGGTTTAAGAACGGCACTCTTTAGCTACTTATGGGCTAGAAAAAAAGAGGGTAAATTTCTACTTAGAATCGAAGATACAGACCTTAAGAGAAACTCTGAAGATGCGATGAAAGCTATCATAAAAGCGTTTGATTGGGTTGGATTGAACTACGATGATGAGGCTATCTATCAATCTAAAAGATTTGATTTATACAAAAGCTATATCGATAAGCTACTCGATGAGGGCAAAGCCTACTACTGCTATATGAGCAAAGAGGAGTTAGATGTTCTAAGAGAGGAGCAGATGGCAAAAAAAGAGACTCCTAAATATGATAACAGATATAGAGATTTTAAAGGAACTCCTCCAGAGGGAGTTGAGCCAGTTGTTAGAATCAAAGCACCATTAGAGGGTGAGATTAGATTTGAAGATGGTGTAAAGGGTGAGATTGTTGTAAATGCTAAAGAGCTTGATGATTTTATTATCGCTAGAAGTGATAAGACTCCAACTTATAACTTTGTAGTTGCAATCGATGATGCTCTGATGCAAATGAGCGATGTAATAAGAGGAGATGACCACCTCTCAAACACAGCAAAACAGATTATTGTATATAGAGCTTTAGATTTTAAAGTACCAAACTTTTACCATGTGCCTATGATTTTAAATCCTCAAGGTAAAAAACTCTCAAAAAGAGATGGAGCGACAGATTGTTTAGATTATAAAAAGCTTGGATATTTTCCTGAAGCACTTCTAAACTTTTTAGTTAGACTTGGCTGGAGCTATGGCGACCAAGAGATTTTTTCGATGGAGGAGATGCTAGAGCTATTTGACCCAAAAGATATAAATAAATCTGCATCAGCTTTTAATGCTGAAAAACTACTTTGGTTAAATGCTCACTATATTAAAAATGCTCCAAATGATAGATTAGAGCGAGAGTTAGCTAACTTTGATTTGATTCTATCAAGCCACGATAAAAAAGAGATTTTACTAGATGCTCTAAAAGATAGAGCCAAAACTTTAGTAGAGTTGACAGAACTTGCAAAACAGATTTTAGAGATTCCTCAAAGCTATCCTGAAAAAGGAATCAAAAAAGGCTTTAAAAAAGGTGATGAATTAGGACTTTTAAAAGAGTTTAGAGATACTTTAGAGAACTCAAATGAGCTTCATCTGCCAAGCGATTTTGAAGCTGTCTTTAATAAATTTTTAGAAGATAAAGAGATTAAATTTGGAAAAATTGGACTGCCTCTTAGACTCTCTCTAACTGGTCAAATGGGTGGAATCTCAATTATGGATATTATGGCTATTATCGGCACTAACGAGACTGTAAACAGAATCGATAAAGCGATAGAGACTATCTCTGCTCAAGTAGGACAGTAATGGGATTAAAAGCTGATAACTGGATTAAAAAGATGTCACTTGAGCATAAAATGATTGAGCCATTTTGTAACGACCAAGTCTCAAAAGGTAAAATCAGTTATGGACTTAGCAGTTACGGCTATGATATTCGTGTTGCTAGAGAGTTTAAAATCTTTACAAATATAAACAATACCGTAGTTGACCCTAAAGATTTTGATGATAGAAATGTAGTTGAGTTTGAGGGTGATGTAGCGATTATTCCCCCTAACTCTTTCGCTCTAGCTAGGACGATAGAGTATTTTAGAGTCCCTCGAGATGTGCTTTGTATCTGTTTGGGCAAAAGCACTTATGCAAGATGTGGAATAATCGTAAATGTGACGCCATTTGAGCCTGAATTTGAGGGGCATATTACGATAGAGATAAGTAACACTACTCCACTTCCAGCAAAAATTTACGCAAATGAGGGAATCGCTCAAGTGCTATTTCTGCAAGGAGATGAAGATTGCGATATTAGCTACAAAGATAAAAAAGGTAAATACCAAGCACAAAAGGGAATTACACTCCCTAGAATTGCAAAATAAAAATGAGTCTCTAACTTTAAATATTTTATTCAATCTACAAAAAAGGATTAAAAATCTATTTAAGTTTTTCTATCTCCTCCATTGCCAAGCCTGTTGAAATTGATACTATATTTACATCTATATTTTGAGCCAATAGATTTTTAGCTATTTCAAGAGCTTTTCTATTTTCTCCTTTTTTGATTCCATCTTTTTCGGCACTATCGAGTGAGTTTACCAAATCTCTATAATGTTTTAAGTTCCTATCGTAGCTATCTCTATCTGAAGTTGAGAGGTTTGCATATTTTGCAATATCAAAAACATTCTCTATTATTTTATCCTCTCTAAACTCTTTCGGAATATCCTCCAGAGTGCTTAGATTAGAGAGAATATAGAGCCACTTTTCCAAATTGTTTGCAACTTCGCTATTAGTTTTTTTAAATTTTGTAAGTTCGATATAGATAAAGTTGAGAGTCTCACTCATAACTTTGTTTGATTCAATATCAACTATCTGTCCATGCCTTATGTATCGCTCATCGTCAAAATATGGAATCGAAAAATCTAAAATTCCAATAAAAAATATTTTTGATAGTTTAAAATCCCACCTGCCTCGCTGTGCCTGTTCTTGAACTGGAAAAGTAGTATAGTAGATAGCTCTATCTTGAAAATATATCTGTTTTGCTCTTTGAAGCTCAACTATAAACTCGCTTCCTTTCTCATCTTTGCAACTCAAATCAAATATCGCTTTTCTATCCTCTTCAGTTGTTCCGAGTTTCTCTATATTTTTAAATGTAATATCTACAATTTTATGCTCAATTGGCAAAATATCGTTTAGAAAAGTGGTTAAAATCTCTCTATTTCCAAAAATTCGTTTAAAACCAAAATCTGTAAGTGGATTTATATAAGTAGTCATTTTTTAACTCCTTTTTTGATTCTAAAAAATAGAACTTTAAATATTTTATTTAATATTTTATATCTGATAGATTTCTTATAGCTATTGCATAATCAGGTTTTAAGTCTATTGCCTTTTTATAAGATTTTATCGCCTCTTCATTTTTGCCTAAATTTTCATAACTAGTTCCCATATTGAAATAAGCTTCATCTTTATCAGGTTTTAACTCAATTGCTTTTTTATAAGCTTCTATACCCTTCTCATATTTACCTAAATAAAAATAACTATTTCCCATATTGAAATAAGCTTCATCTTTATCAGGTTTTAACTCGATTGCTTTTTTATAAGCTTCTATTGCTTCTGAATGTTTTGCTAAACTATCATAACTATTTCCCATATTGTAATAAGCTTCATGGTCATCAGGTTTTATCTCAATTGCTTTTTTATAAGCTTCTATTGCCTCTTGATATCTACTTAGATTAGCATAACTATTTCCTATATTGTAATAAGCTTCACCTTTATCAGGTTTTAACTCGATTGCTTTTTTATAAGCTTCTATTGCTTCTGGATATTTTTCTAAACTATCATAACTATTTCCCATATTGTAATAAGCTTCATGATAATCAGGTTTTATCTCAATTGCTTTTTTATAAGCTTCTATTGCTTTTGAATATTTTTCTAAACTATCATAACTATTTCCCATATTGTAATCAGCTTCATGATAATCAGGTTTTATCTCGATTGCTTTTTTATAAGCTTCTATTGCTTCTGAATATTTTTCTAAATTACTATAACTAACTCCTATATTATTATAAGCTTCGTAATTAGCAGGTTTTATCTCAATTACTTTTTCATAAAGTTCAATTGCTTTTTTATCATTTTCACTCTTTTGCTCTGCTAAAGCTAACAAGAAATAATCCTCTGTTGTCTTTTCTATTTTACAATTGATTTTTACTGTTAATTTTTCTTTATTTTTTTTCTCTTTTTCTGTTAATGCTTCATTACTTTGAAGTTTTTCAATAATTTTATTTTGTTTTGTTAACGTATCTTTTATAGTTTTAATCTCGTCTATATAACTCTCTGCCGTCTCTCTTAGTTTTACAATCTCTTTTTCACTTCCCTCTTTTATCGATTTATCTATTAAGTTTTTGATATATTTATTTAATTCACTATAAAAAAGAAAAGCCAAAATACCAGCAAAGACTCCAATAACAACTAAAATATTACTATAAAAAGCTTCTTGAAAATCTATCACTGTATTAAAATGTTTATATTGATTTTGTATATCTTTTTGCAGATAACTTATCTCTTTTTTTAGCTCTGCATTCTCTGTCCCTAAACTCTCAACATCTTTAATAACAGTTATAAAATCTTTTTGATACTCAATTAATCGAAGTTCATTTTTAAGCTCACTTAAATCGCTATTTTTTGGAATCTCATTTTTTAAATCATTGATATTTTGCTCAAATCTCTGCTCTAACTGCTCTATCTTTTGGGTTAGATTCTGCTCCATTGGCTTCCTTTTATAGTCGCTATATATTTAATTAAATTAATTTGACTATATTATAAAGTTTTTAAGCTGGGTTTTAACCAAATTTCCAACAAATCTATTTTTAAATGATTTTTTTATATAATTTTAGCACTAAAAGCTTTTTTTGAGGATTTTTAAAAGAGGCTGTATCATAACTCCCGAGAAGATGCCGACACCGACCAAAGCTTGTCATCTTCTCAAGAAGCATTAAAATTATAGCAAGAGATAGCTACTAATGCAATATTATATCTATTGTCAAATTAGTTATTTTACAAAATAGCCATAAAAATCCTCTGCTACCTTTGCACTTGCAAAGGAGTATGCACAAAAAAACCTAAGTCGAAAACTATGAATCTATATTTATAGCTTTTGATACGGTTTATGCGTGAAAATAGACTATTTGGGTGCAGATATTCTCTCTTTTTAATTCTGTCACTACCCAACTTGATTGGGTAACTGATGTTACGCTGGATTTATTCTAAATAACCATTTTATGGACTTATTATGTTTTATTATAAGCCCATAAATACGAATGTATTAGATTTCTTAGCGTAACATCAGTGGGTAATCCATCTTTTCAAAGATAGATTGTCGTATCAAGTACGACAATGACAAGAAATTCGTAAAAAAATCAAATTAAAATACTTTTTTAGATTCTAACTCTCTCATTACCCAACTTGATACGACAATGACAAGAAAAAAACACTTTCGCCATTACCCAACTTGATTGGGTAATCCATCTTTTTAAAGATAGATTGTCGTATCAAGTACGACAATGACAAGAAATCCATAAAAATAAAAAATACCTGCAAGACACGCCCGAGAGTTTTAATCGAGGTCGGAGGTTAAAAGCAGTTGGTATCGTGTTTTGAAAAAGACAATCCAAGATAAGGCTCTCCGTCTTGGTAGATATTTTTTGATATTTCCCAAATATATTCAA
>Ga0193959_1000067_pt1 | contig 44375 bp, 84 predicted proteins | sample FB_2_MG_FD_140333 | JGI IMG/M metagenome (GOLD analysis project Ga0193959, IMG submission 140333) | Microbial mat bacterial communities from the Broadkill River, Lewes, Delaware, United States - FB_2_MG | ecosystem: Environmental > Aquatic > Freshwater > River > Microbial mats | place: USA... | reverse complement strand
TTTTTAATATATATTTACCCTCATTATAATAAGGCTCTCGCTCTAATAATCGTGGTAAATAAATATCGTTTTGTAGTACATAATTGTAAACTACATTACGGCTATAAGCTCTAAATGGTACTGCAAAATAGTACCAAACTAAGCCTATAATCTTGCCTAAAACTTTCATTATTACAATTAATGAGTATCTTAAATATTTCATTGTTCTAATGTCTTTAACTCTTGTTGTAATGTGTTTATTTCATCTCTTACATTTGCTCTATTAGTATAAACTTCTTGATATTTAGCAACGAAATCAGCTTTTGAAATTGTTGCTAAAATTGTAACCTCATCATTATACTTAGCTGTTATCCAATCTGTGATAGATAGATAAGTTTCTTTTTCGCTTATAGATGTTTTAATTTCAGCTATACGATTTTCTTTATTTTCTAAATCTAAGTCTGGTGTACCATCTGTATTATAATTTTTGTATGGTGTACCATCTTCTTTAAGTTCACACTTAACCCAATCATCTTTTATTAAAAAATCTTGACCTTCTAATATCTCTTGTAATCCGTTATTTGTTAAATATATTTTTCTCATTTTATTTCCTTATCTAAGTTCTAGCCAAGTTGCAACAGCCTTACTTACACTATAACTAGAATTGTTAGGTACAATAAAACTTATATCAGAAGTGCTTGATGTGTTTAATGTACCGCTTACAGAGTCTATTGTAATAACTGTACTACTTAATGGTCTAAATAAAAATACTTCAATAGGCTTACCAGTAGTATCAGTCACTGCAACACCAACGCTTCTAATAGCTGTTAAATCAACCCATTCTTGTCCAAATCCAACACTAGCATTGTACCATTTAGATAATCTTTTAACAGTACAAGAGATACTAGATTGATCGCTTAGCTTTAATGAACCATTCCCTCTACTTCCACTATGTTCATAATTTACAATAATTTCATCATCACTATTAATTATTTCAACTGTTCTTATTTTTGCATTAGTTGCATCTGTACCACTTGTAAATTGAATTACATCCCCTTTTTCTAGTCCTAAAGATGTAACAATTCCAGTCATAACTATTTTATTATCCGTTGCTGTAAATGTTGCTGTACCCAAAAAGGTAGGCAAAGTTGTTTCAACTTGATTAAAGTCAGTTAATTCAAAGTTTCCATTTGATGAGTAAGTCAAAAAGTATTCATTACCTGATACAATTTCCCCACCGCTTAAAGCTGTATTACCTATAACTACATTTTTAGCACCTAAACCATTTACATTGATTGTTGTTGCACCAGTATTGTCTAAAGTTGCTTTAGCTCTAAAAGTGCTATTTACTGCATACTCTGTTATAGCTGGAATAGTTACTGTTAGTGCGTTTGCTGTTCCACCTGCTGTAGCGAATAGTTTAGTATCTGTACTATCTTCTATCCAATCTGCGTGAGGGGGAGCTTCTGTAGTTGTTGCTATTGCTTTATAGTTTTTTCCATCCGTTCCTCTAACCATATCGTTAGCGTTGTATTCTTTATCTACGATATGATTTGGAATACCCTGAGATACAAATTCTTTGCTATTTGCAGTTAGTAAATTAAACAAATAATTATAATTTGCTCTTGATAGTCTTTTTGCTGTTGGGCTAGTTTCTGGGTCTTGTTGATAAAAAGCACTCCACCCCTCTTGAAATGATGCACTCCCATCTGGTTGCGTGGTTGTTGGTATAGTAGAGATGTCTCCATCTGTTGCCCAAACTACAGGTATATCTATTGCCATTATTAAATCCTTTCTTTTTTAAATTTAAGCACCGAAAAATCCATTGTAAAAATTCATACCGTAAGGGTCGAATCCAAATTCATTTCCAGTTACTGTTCTATATTCAATCCCCACACCTGATGGTCTAGGAATTAAATCATAATCTTTTATTATTTCTAAATCTTGCTCATTTACTTGTTGCTTAAATATAACATAATTTCCAGTCATATTAAAGTTATCTAATATGTAAGCCTTAAAACCAAAATAAGAAGTTAGTATCTTGTTTATATCTGGTACTGTTCCTCTGCTTGTATATTTAAGATAAGTTAATTGTAAGACTAATCTTTTTTGTTCAGTCGATAAGCTGTTATCATCTCCACCAGTTGGGGAAAAATTGCTATTAAAGAAGTTGCTATTAAACTCCCCAAATCCAAAAACATTATTATCTCTAGTTGGTTGAGGTGGTAAAGCAAAACTTACATCAAGTATCTTAGCCCATACACTTAAACCAAAGTTATTTGCAGTTTGTAAATTAAAAACATCATTGTACCAATCATCCCAAAATTGACTAAAGTTTAAATCGTACCAGTCTTGTTTTTGTTGTAATATGCTTTGTAATGTTTCCGCTTCGTTATATTGCCAAAGTAAAGACTCTAATAAATTAGCACTAAATGTGAAATCTTGAATTTTACTCATAGTATAGTAACCTCAATATAACTCGCAAATGTTTGAGCCTTTTCGTCAAGTGCTATTGTCTTAGTAGATGAATCAAAAGTTATATTATCTAGTGAAGTTTCAACGCTAGTTATAAAATAATTTGTTTGTGCTGCTAAACTTGCACTTAGTTCAAAACTAGATACATTGTTTCCAACTGTGAAACCTGATTCTTCTGTAACTCCATTTGCATAATCTAATATTGCATTTTTAACTGTTGTTATAGGATCCGTACCAGTTCCAGTTACTTTAGCAGTTACATTTATGTATATATCTACTAAGTTGGGTCTTTTGAAAGTTGCAGTATATGGAGCATCACTATCTTGTGGATTAATAGTTACATCAACATCCCCATTATAATCGCACCCTAAAGTCTTAGAATTGTAAAGTGCAAATGCTATATCTTCATCACTTCCACCATCAATACATAAAAATATACTATGTGGATTCATCTCAATACCTTGTATAGTTTCAGTTGTAGAAGCTATGTTTTCTAAAAATGATAAACTATTTACTCCCTCGACTAAACGAACATTTGACTTAATAGCAAATGGAATAGCTACACCTTGATTTGCTAAAGTTTCTTTTCTTAATCTTCTAAATACCAAATCGCTTTGAGTTGATTTTCCTAATATCCCAGCTTCTGCATTTGTTACAGTTTCCCAACCTAAAACTTCTGTTTCTATTTGTGTTAATGTTCCAGCAGGGCAAGGAATAGCCCCTAATTCTACCGATTGAAATTGAGTATCTATCGTTCCACTAACTGGAATAGTAGTATCGTTCACAACTTCAAATAAGTTGTTTCCGCTTTTTGCTTGACTACCTGCTAAAACTATTGTTCCACTTTGTCCTGTAATTGTAGCTGTTACAGTTGTTCTAGTTGCTTCTGTTCTTTTTAAGTTTGTTAGCATACCTATAGCATCTAAAAAAATCCCCCCTGCATATTCAGGGTTTATTTGATTTGCTAATTTTGCGTTATTTGCTATTAGTGAAGTTCTTGCGATTGTTTCGCTTACTATTAATGCACCTTGTGGAGTGTCTGGAGTTGTTACTAAACTTTGGTCATTAAAAGCTGTTTTATATTCGCTTTCAATCTCTGATAATATGTCGCTAGTGTCTGCTATTATTACACCGCTATTGTTTATATAATCATACATTTATTGTGTTCTCCAAAGTTTGTGTGCCAAAAATAGTTTCTATTTCTGTATTATAGCTAAAAATATTATTGTTTACAACATAATTAAAATAATTTATATTAATTACACCCTCTACATTTAAAATTGTAGCTCTGATACTTGCTTCGGCTTGTTGAAAATTTGGGCTTCCATTCCATAAAGTTTGAAAAGCAGGTACACCAATATTTTTTTTATAAATAGCTTCCCCTAAAGTTGTTTGTACTGCTGTTTGACAATTTTGTAATACATCATCTATATCATAAGATAAGTTCATATTCGCTTCATCGTTTAAAAATAAGTCGTTTTTTTCGTTAATTGATATTGTCATATTTATTCCTTATACCGTTTTTGGTGTTCCTGTATCTTGTTGAGAATCTCCATCACTATCCGCACCTTGTGGGTGTCCGTGTGTGTTACTTATATCTATTCCATTACTTACCATAGTATCAGTATTAAATGAAGCATTATCTCCATTTACTGTAAAGTTTGTTGAGTTTACTGTAAAATTTTCACACTCACTTATAATGTTTGGAGCTTTTATTTTAATTGTATCATTGCTTAAAGTAATCTTAACACTTGCGTCATTATTTTGTATAGTTAAATTTGCGGTATCTTCCCCATCGATACTAAATCCAGTCATTAAATCAGGGTAAAATATAGCGTCACTAAATAGATGTTTTCGTGTTGTGTTTGGATTTGATTCTGAATAGCTTTGTAAAAATAAGGATATATCCCTATCGTTAGCGTGTATCCACCCTAAATTACCAGCTACTAAAGGAACATATACACCAAACCCCCCACCACTAGGATTATATACAGGAATTGAAAATAATTGATTTCTACTTATTGCGTTTCCATCTGTCCCCATTACTCTTATAAGTGGTTGAACTGTTACACGATTTTTAGCTCTATCAAAATTAATCACTCTCGCAGGTAACATTTTTTCAATGTTTCTACTTGTTCTATCTTGTGTAGTTTTAAGTAGTCCTGTTATAGATGAATTATCAGCAGGTTTGATACTAGGTTTCATATTTAGTTCCCTCAAAAGTTGTGTAAAATGGAGTATCTCTATTAGCTAAATCGTATCTAATTTCATAAACTACATAATCCCCATTTAATGCAGGATTTATTTCACTTCTTACTCTCATAATTGTACCAGCTTTAACATTATTGTTAAATAAAGTTTTAACAGATATTCCTCTCTCATTTATTGCAGGTAGTCCTATCATTCCAGTATTTGAATTTATTAATACTACATTTCCATTAAGTGGTAAGTCTTGATTTTTAACTACCATAGTATCATTATCAATAGTTACATCAATACCCCCTAAATCTTCTAATCGTTTTACTTGTTCTAATTTTGCACCAGTAAAAGAATAGTTAGCAATGCTTTTATCTGTTGCTTGAAAAGTTAATTTCTTATTAAGTGAATTAGCTACTATTTGACATATTTGAGATAGTTTGGTATTTGCACCAGTTGAGGTACTTATTAAATCACTCTTGAAGCTATCCCCCGTATATGTTTTAATGTTGATAGTAATATCAGGCGGTTGAGTCGTATTAACCATTCTAATATCTCCACTAAATATAAGACTTAATCCCGTACTCTTACGCCCTGCTTCGATAGTAACTCTTTTGTTTTTTAATTTACGATTAAGTATATTATTGTTTGTTAATATATAATCTCTTGTTTCTTTTGATAAATTTGTGATTGATATGTTAAACTCGTTTTGTGTTGAGTTGTTAGTTTTTGATCCACTAGCTTTTATATTTACAGTTTCAAAATACTTAACTACTCCATCAAGCTCAATACCAACTCTTAAAACTCTATCATCAATCATAAATCAATACCATCTTCTAAAAAAAATAACTCTTGCGTATCATTAAAATGTTCATAATTAATAAGTTCGTTATCTTGTGTAGTAAATATAAAATTGTTTCCATAACTATATGGCATTAACTTAGCAAAAGGATTTACTATCAATCCACTTATAATAGTTTCGTCATTTAATGTTATTGTAGCCACTAAAGTATTGTTTAAATCAACTGTTCTTAATTCTATTATATAGATATTATCCCCATTTTGATATGTTATTTCTTGATTTGGTATTGCTTGTATAGGTACTTTTATCATAATAAACTCGCTAATATAGATTGTCTTTTGGTATCGTTTACATTTTCGCCTTGAACATTACCATTTCTTGATGTGTTTGAGTCTTTAGAATATCTCGGGTCTATTGCAGTTCTTACAGTATTTGGATTTTCAAACAAAGCTTGTTTTAAAGATATTGCAATTTTTATACCATCTGAAATAGTGTTATCCTCTTCATAAGGCATACTAGATATGTACATATTTGAATATACATCTGTTCTAGTTTGAATTGTCAAGGCTGTTGCGTTTGTATCTATCTTTTTAATAGCCTTGTAAGTATTTCTATAATCAGCACCCAATAACATAATTTGTAATTGTATCTCAATAGGATTAGATACTTTATAATCAGCAATTTTGCTTCCATCTTCTAAAGGGTGTTCAAATATCATTGATGTATCTGATACACTTGCTTTTATATATTTAGCTTCTTGAAATAAAGCGTTAAAATTATTATCATAAATTCCTATTACTTCTGTTGCCATTATCCTAACACTCCATCATCAAAGTTATTATTTGCATTTGCTACTTGTTCGCTTAGTGACCTATTAAACTCATTTGCTATCGCTTGTGGGTCTGTGCTTTGTGTAACGACTTCTATCTTATCAATTTTAATACTTTTGCTTGTGTTGTTATTTGATGTGTTCATTGAGTTAAGAGGATTTGCATTTGCTACTTGTATAGCTTGTGGAGTTTCATTATTTCCACCAAAGAAGTTTGAGACTGCATCTATTCCACCGCTTACAAAGTTTCCTACGCTTCCAACTGCGTCAATAGCTGTTGATATCCCGCTTATTACTTCTTTTATTATTGTTAGTAGTCCTTTAATAATAGGCTCTACTACACTAAACACACCTTTAAAAATTGCTATAATTCCTTGACCTAATAATGCAAATCCATCAGCTATTAAGTCAATCATATATAAAACGAAATCCCCAAACGACTTAAAGGCTTCTTTAACTGCTTCTATTTCGTCAGCTGTTAATCCCATATATTCTAATAACGATTGAAAGGCACTATCCCCACCACTTAGAAAAGCAATTACATCATCATACAATAAAGCAAATAATGCAACTAATCCAGCAACTACTGCACCTATTGCATAAAATGGAGCAAATGCAATAATACTAGCCGCAGCCATTTTGTATAAAGCAGGTATTACAAAAGTAGCAATAGCAACACCTAAGGCAATAAATATTCCCTTAGCTAAGTCTTTGTTTTTTCTTAAGAATACTATAATAGTTTGGAACTTATCTAATAGCCATCTTAAAGCTGGAAGTATTGAGCCACTTAATGTTAAAAATAACCCTCTAAAAGCTACTTTTGAATCATCTATAGCATCATTAAACTTTTCGCTAGTTGCAGCTTGTTCTTCTGTTATGCTAAAAAGTTCTTTTTGTTTTTTTATTTGTAAGTCAAATTCTTTTCTACCTTGTTGTAGTAAAGTAATTGTTCCCTCATCAAGTCCTAACTTAGCACCTATTCCAGCACTCTCAACTTTTGACATATTTTCAAAACTTGAAGCTAATTCAGGAAGTATATCGCTAACTTTTCTAGCTTTTCCCTCAGCGTCTAGCATTGATATACCTAATTTTTGAAAGTAAGGTAAAGCCCCAGTGTTACCTGTAGTTTGAAACTCTGCTATTTGTGTATTAAGATTTTTAAATACATTTGTTAAACCATCAGCACTCCCACCAGATTTAGTTGCTAAATCTTGATAAGCTGCTAAGTCATTCATATTTTCGCCAAGTAGTCGGCTATTTTTTGCTAGTTCATCACTATAGTTAGCGACCCCCATAACACCGCTAACTATACCACCAAATGAAGCAATAGCGGTTAAAGCACCTAACCCAGTAGCTAATAAGTCTTTTAAATTGTTACCAACATTATCGGCTAGTTTATCTGTCTCTTTTAATTTCTTATTAAGTTTACCTGCTTCTTGCTCTGATTTTTTAGTGCCTTTTTCAAGGGTAGAGGTATCAGCTTCAAACAATATTGTAAATACATCTAATACCATAATCTATCCTTTTTTATTTGCTTCTTTATGAGCTTGATACTCATTCATTTTATTAACTATAATTATATCATACATTATCAAAGTATCCTCTAAATTATAATCATTTTGTAATTCTTTTAAAGTCGCTATTTTTTCTCTGATAACGACTTCTGAAATTGGGCTAGTATTTGTTGAGCTATAGCTGGTACTTTGTCCGTTGTTGATTTTAGGAATTTTTGTAAAGTTCCAGCTAGAGAGAAACCCATAGAAAAATCTATCATTTCATTAGCTATTTTATAAAGCACTTTTATATCTTCTATATGATTATCTATTAATGCAGTTGTTTCAAGTCGGATATAATCCTTGTCATTAATTTTCTTTTCAACATTTTTAAAAATCATCAAAGTAAACTTTTCTAGTAGTTCCTCATCATTTGCTAGTTTTGGTAACAATGTAGTTACACCACTACTAACACCCATTACAGTTAGTTTTAAACTATCCATAGCGGAAAGTTGAGTAAGTCTAAACTCACTCTCGTTTCCATTTCTATCACTTACTTTTATTTCCTTTATCTCTCTCATTTCTTACCCTTTAGTTTTTATCTTCGAACATAAATGAATATGGTTTGCTTTTTAGTCTGTTGTCACTTGATGAACTGTTTACTACTATACCACCAGTTATTGCACCGTTAGTTAATGTAGCAGTTGAATCATCTGCGTAAGTAATTGTCATAGTGATAACATCATTAGCAACTCTTCTACCTTTTGATTTTCTGTTAGCATTTAATAAAACTTGTAAGTTGTTATCATCTGTGCTATTTGGTACTACTGCAACTGTTGCAGGGATACCCTTAGGACTATTCCATACGATTAAATCCCCATTCGCACCCATTGCTGTAGTTTGAACTTCAATAGAATCACTATTAATAGGGTCTGTATCATCTGCAAATTGAGAGATACTAAAACCGCTAGGAAAAGTTTTACTAGCTTTGATTGTTATTTGTTGAATACCAGATATATTAGCCATCTTCTAACTCCTTAAATTAAAATATGAGTGCCATCAACACTTCTTATCACATCATCTTTTGAGTATATAATAGTATATACCGCTTTGTATTCTGTAATACCACTTGTAGCTACATAAGATTGAACTTCTACATCAAACCAATAACCTACATTCTCAACTTGTACATAAGCTAAGTCGTCATTTGTAATTTGTCCGATAAATAGTTTTTGTGTATTGTTTAAATCTTTACCAACTGAAATAACACCATTATCCAATGCTAAATCTATTACACTTTGTAAAGTTGTTTTAAGTTGCCCGATACCTACAATGTTAGCACTTACTTTTTCAAGTGATAATAATAAACTCATTATCTCGCTACCTACTGAATCCTTAAACCATTGTTCATTAGCGTAAGTATTCATACTAACTGGGTCAGTTGATAATCCCATTAAAACACCTCTTTGAAAAAACTCAATGAATTGTCCCGCTGTTTGTGTTTGACCATAGTAGTTAATTCTTAAAGTGTCAAGGCTATTTGACTCGCTTGTAGTTGTAACTGTTGGAGTCAATGAAGCTTCATAGAACATAAAGTTCTTAGTAGAGTTTACTTTTGTGTAATCTGTACTTGCTAAAATAACCATTGGTAGCATTTCATGATATTCCCCTGCTACATCTGATTGTAAAACCAAACCAGTTCCGCCAATATCAATTAAAGCTTCGCTGTATGTTGTTGTATTAGCTCTATCTACAGGAACATAATATTGAAAAAATACATTTTGAGACTTATTCCAATTTGCACTTTCTACAATTTCATCAAGTGTAAGTGTAGGTATAAATAAGTATGAACCAAAGTTATTTGATTTATCATAAGTATCATCTAATACATTTGTTATACTTTGAGTTAATGCACCATCTGAGAATATAGCACTAAAATTCCAACCAATAAGAGTTGTTATGTCTGTACCTGTTCCAGATGTTGTAACTTCTATCGTTGCAACTTCTGCAACTCCACCAACAAAGTCAAAACTATTTCTAGTCGCATTAAATGTAACTGTAGCCGTCGCAAATTGTGCTTCTGTTTCTGTTTGTATTTGCGTTTGAATTAAACTAGCTACATCTGCTAAAGTTGTAGCAGTTGAAAAGTTTGTAGTAATAGTGTGAGATACCCCACCTATTGTTAAATCAAAACTTCCATCAGTAATAGATGTAAAATCTCCCACCGCTTTAGTATCAATTCCACCGTAAATTCTTGGTGCAACATCTTCATCAGTCCATCTTGCATAAGATATTTTTTTTGCTCTGTTTATGCTTTTTGAAATAAAACTTGAGTAAAAAACAGCTCTTAAGTATTCCTCTGAAGTTGTACCGAAATAAATCCCTATATCTGCTAATTGAGTAGGTAAACTAAACTCTAAAATTGCACCAGTTGGTACTAATGGATTAGCTGTATATAATCTACCGATAAGCTCTCTTTTTGGTACTGCATTACCACCACCAACACCAGAAGTTATCAATACATATTTTCTAAAATCTATTGCCATTATTAAATCCTTTCTAAATTAATATCATATTGGTTAATTGATTTGCTAGTAGCGTTTGTAATTAATTCGTGTTGAAAAACTACATCAAAACTAGGATTATCTTCATAACCGCCGTTATCTGTTTCAAACCAACCACTCCGAATAGTAGAGGGCTTGTAAACACTTAAATTATTTGCACTTAGATAGTCTATAAAGTCTAAATGTGTAAATATAGCTCTAACATAAGTAACTAAGTCACTAGCTGTTATATTTGAGCTTTTAGGTACTAAACTATTTATTTGAAATGTAGTTTCTAAGACTTGTATTTCATTGTATATAGTAGTTTGAGTATCTGAATCATAAAATGAGTCTCTTTTCACAAGTCCTACATTTTTACTTTGTAATTGATGATAATAAACAACTTTGTCACTATTAGCACCAACCTTGACAGATTGAAAACCTTTTTTAAAATTAGCTTCAACCCCATAAAAGGATAACAATAGCTCTTCTATCTTAGGTTTGATTACTCTTATAATATCATTGCTTAACAATTGTAACTCCTACAAATCCATCATAAGCAAACCAGTTATCTTTGTGTAAAGCTTGAAAAGTATCGTTATTGTAAATAATTTTATCCCCACTTGTATCACGATCAACACCAAAAACATTATTTGAAGTATAAAAAACAAAGTATTTCTTTTTTAAATCAAATCCATTCTGTGCGTATAAATCTTGACTAATAGGTTGAAAACTACCCACTAAATTAATAGCTTCTTCATAGCTAGGTACATCTTCCCCTATATCGTTTTCAGTTTGACCTGCAAATTTATAGTAAGATACTGTTTGCTTTTTTTGGATTGATAAAGCTAAGTTTAAAAGACTCATTATTTAACCTCACTTGTAACAGTTGCTAACATATAACCAGTATCAATTAAAGGCTTCTCAATAGTAGCTTGAATCTTACGACCTTTTGCAACTCTTGACTTTCTTGCGTTGATAGTAGATTGTGCTAAAGCTGGACTTGTAATATCTACAATAGATTTTTTAACATCACTTTCAACAACTACACCTAAAAGATTTAATCCAGTTTCTATGCTTTGACCTTTTAAGATATTCTTAGATACTTGATTAGCTGTTTTGCTCCATCTGTTTTCATTGTCACTTATTGCATTTCTCATAAATGGTCTAGGCGGTTTGTTTTTAGCAACACTTCCAAACTCATTCATAATAGCAACTTGTGCAACAGGCATACCATCTTCATATTTAGAACTTTCAAACCAACCAACATTAAGCTTTTTTTTATTAAGAGTTTTTAATGTCTCAATTAAAGCTGTGTTCGGTTTGTTAGTAATTTTCATAGATAAGCCATTCGTGGATAATCTCCACCGATATAAAAGCCACCACTACAAATAGTATTTAATAATGCTAATAGTTGCTGCCCGTATGGAGTTTGATTAAGCCAAAATTCAAACTCATCATTGTTCTTAGGTGATGCAAGTGTTACTGATACTTTGTCAATAGATGAACTTGTAACAGTTCCACTCATTCCACCACTTGAAACAATAGATTGAATTTTTAAAAGATGAGCTGTCATTTGTTGTAAAGCTAACTCTAACTTATCATCACTAAAACAGTCATTAGTAACATCTGATACATAGATAATTGCTGTGTCCCAAGTAGTAGTTATTGTTGCATCAGGGTATAGTGTTTCATCACTAAACTCTGTAAACCTACTTCTAAAACTTGCAATATCTAAAGTAACAGTTGCCATTATTTACCTTTTTTAGTAACTTTTTTTGTATCTTCTTCTGTTAATTGAGCCGACTTATCTTTACCAGTCATATCTTTAGCAACTGCATCAGCTTCGCCTTTTGCTTTTGTTACTTTGATAAAACCTCTTTCAATATGTCTTTTTAACATTGAGTTATCTTCAAACTTTTTAAACTCTGCTTCATCAACTACAGTCATCATACCAAGTGGAGTCATTAAAGTTTTAGGATTAGTTACATTTGCTTTACCAGTAATAACCATCTTTTCACTTTTTTTGTGTAATCCATTTGGTAGTTTTTCGTGCATTGCATAACAGTTGTCCGAACTCATTGTAGAATAAATATATAAATTTGCCATTGTTTTCCTTTTATGTTTTTATTGGAAGAGGGGGTTGAATTAACAACCACTTCTTCTTACTATTAAGTATGGTCTTTTAACTAAGACACCAGCTAAAGCGTTTGAGTAATCTTCTACTCTTCCTTTTGCTCTTTGTTCAACTCCAACAGTTTTAAATTTGTTAGGAACAAGTTGCATAATAGATTGGTTACCATCTGTAGAGTTATCAACATCAGGAGCTTCACTATATAGATAGAATACATTGTCTCCACCATTAGCAGCGTCAAAATCTGGAACAGATACTATTCTAGTAGCAGGGTAAGATTTAGCTAACCAATCATAAACAGATACACCAAAGTCACTTGTAGTTGATAAATAATCTACTGAACTTGTAGCAACTGCTAAAGTAATTTGTGTACTTGTAGGGTCAATGTTTCCACCCGATTGAGTTCTAAGGTCTTGCATTGCACCTCTAATATCTGCTGTAATTTCTAAGAAAGTCTTGCTTGACCAAATAGAATCCCCATCAGCACCATCAGGTAAGTTTGTGTAAGCGATTAAGTTAGGGTCATTTAACATACCGTAAGTTTTGTTTTCTCCTGCATTATAACCATTGAATCCAACTTTATTTCTAAGAATCTCTAAAGATAACATTGCAGCTTCTCTTTTAAATTCTGAATCATTTCCACCCATTTTAGCAATTCTTGCTTCATCAAGTACAGTTACAGTCATACCCTCTTCAAATCTTACGATTGTTCTTTTTTCAAATCCAAAGTTATATGAACTAAAAGGAATTTCAGAAGTATCTCCATAAGGAACTGGACTACCTGTAAGCTCCATTGTTCTTTGTACGATTTCTTCATCTTCCCAACCACCAATAGTAGTGATTCCTAAAAGTTCATCAATTTTTCTAGCTGTTGTAAGATTTTTAACGAATCCTGGAAGCCAGTTTTGTAAAAACTGAACTGGAGTGTTTGCACTACCTGCTGTATAAGTAGGGTCTAGTGCATCTGTAGAATATGATTGTGCTATTGCATTTACATCAATTCCAACTTTAGCTAAAGAATCCACATCTTTAGAATCAAATGAGCTAAACGGTTTTAAAGCTCTTGCCGCGATATGCGATTGTATTTTAGATACATTCATTATTTATCCTTTTACCAAATTTGAACTAATGCAAGACCATTAGCACCTGCGTCATATTTAACTATTTCAGCACCTACGATTTGTGTTTGTCCTGTTGTTGCAGTTCCTACACCTAAAGCACCTGTTGCATCAACGAAATAAATTCCATCGCCAACACTTCCAGCACCACCAACATCAAGTAACGCTCTACCTTTTGTCATAAATTCCCCAATAGCACCAGTTTTTACAAGTACATTTGCAGATAAATCAGCATTGTAATTTACATAAGCTTTTGGATTTACTAAGATACCAACAAATACACCAGCTCCACCAACTATTGCTTTACCCTCTTCTGTTGAAGTAAAGGCATAACCTACCGTGTTAGATACACTATCACATATATAAGTATCAATTACCGATGGAGTTGTATCTTGAACTTCTCCAATTATACCGAAAGCTAATTCTTTATTAACTGTTGTTTGAATAGCCATAATTATTCTCCTCTTAAATATTTGCTAACTGAATTGTCAGCGTTATCCATTGTATCCATTGAATTAGATACAACACCTTTATCAACTTTTGCAGCAGCTAAATAACCATTAACAGTTGCTAAAGCATCTTTACCATCACAAGACATTCCAAGTTTTTTTGCACCATACATAGCAACATCACTTAATGACATCTCTAAATGGTCAAAACTTCCAATGTGTGATTTTAATTGATCGTGTAGTTTTTGTTTTTGTGAAAACTCTTGTCTAATTTGTTTTTTAAAATCTTCTGCATCAAATACAGGAGCTTTTACTGTGTCTTTTTTATCCATAGATTTTTCATCTTTTTTTGTTTCTTCATCTTCAGATTTAGCCTCTTCATCTTCTGAACATTCATCTTCTGATTTAGCTTCCATATCTTCTGATACTGTTACCTCTTCATCTTCTGAAACTTCAACTTTAGTTTCCTCTTCTTTTTTTTCCATAGCTTCTAAATTAGCTAATCTTGCAACAATGTCATCAAGATATTTTTTTAATTCTTCATCCATTATAATTCCTTTGTTTGATATATCTTTTGAGTCTAGCACCGCCACATCTTTTCCCATACGACCAGCATCTACTAGAGCCAAATGATTAGCTCTAATATCTGTTTGGATATAGTCATAAGATTCGCCTGTACTAGTCACACCACGCTTCGGAGTCCATTCGTTATAAAATCCACACGACAATTCTTTTTTACCGTTTTCGATTTTATTTTTTAAAGCTTCACTGTGTACTTTAAGGTTTGCATACAATACACCATCTTTAAAATAAATGTCCTCTCCTGTTACCCCGTGCATACCTTTTGTTTCAACGGGCGTTGCATCTCTCCCAAGCATTTCGTGGTCGTCAATAATAGGAATAAGTTTAAATGAGTTAATTGTTTCAGGATTGTTTAATTCAGATTCAGGTCTGTAAACTTTGTACATTTGTTCAGGGTTTGGAGCGTCTGGAATATTTTTACCTAAGTATTCAAATACACCGCTTTTAGAAATTGGATTATCTTTGACTAAGAAATAGCCATTATTATCATACATTTTGGCGGATTGTTTATCCATTGAGTATGATTTAGAATTGTTATTATGATTAGAATTGTTTTTCATAAGTGGTAATTCCGTCCTTTTTAGGGTTGAGTGTTTTAATCCTCATTTGTATTATAGCATAAAAAAGTTAATTTGTGTAATTTTTGTTTTAGTTTTGTGTTTTTTGACTAATTTATTTAATTGTGGTATAATGGTGGTCTTGTTGTGAGGGGGTTGCTCCCCTCGTTCATTTACGACAAGAAAACAACAACAAGGATTAATAAATGAAAATAACTCCACTAATACAATCACAATACAAAATGAAAATAATTAAAGATTTAGGAACAATATATCCTAATAGTAACAGTAAAGAAAAAGTAAGATTCGCAATATTTGAATGCTCTAAATGTAAAAAGAATTTTAAAAGTAGAGCTTTTGACGCAAGAAGACATAATCAAGAATTGTGTGATATATGTTCAAGAAGTAAAAGAGCTACCGTACACGGATTTAATAATACTAGAATACATAATATTTATGGGGGTATAAAATCAAGAGCAAATAGCAAGATGGGATATGAAAATGTTTCCATTTTTGATGAATGGAAAAACGATTTTTTATCTTTTTATAATTGGGCTATAGAAAATGGGTATAAAGAAAATTTAACGATAGATAGAATAGATGTAAACGGAGATTATAAACCATCTAATTGCAGATGGGTTGATATTCTAACTCAAAATCAAAATAAAAGAGTTTTGATGAAAACAAATACAAGCGGTTATCGTGGTGTTGTGTGGTCTAACGACAGGAACAGATGGAGAGCTAGTATACAAGTCAATAAAAAAAGAAAAACATTAAAGTCTAGTAAGTGTAGACTGGAGTGTGCTTATGCTTATGACGAATATGTATTAAGCAATAATTTAGAACACCCTACTAATTTTCCTCATTAAACTCTATCACTGGGGAAAATGTACACCTACAGTTTACTTGCCAACTAGGAAAATCAGGAACTCCATTATATAATGGCAAATCATCAAAAGAATATATTTTCCCATCTCTATCTTGATGTATTTCTCTAGGAAAAGCTCCAGCCGAACTATGATGCCACATAAATTTCTTTATACCAGCTTCTTGCATTTTGCTACGCGATACTGTGGTCATAGTCTTTCTTGACTGATCTAAGGCGATTGTCTTTGCCCGTCTCTTAGTAACACCTTTTTGCTTTTCCAAATAAGGAACTAAGCTTTTCAACCCCTCGCCACTTGTAATACTTCTATAAACTTGTCCAGCTACATCATCAAGATACTTAGCTTGTATTGACTTAATTAATGATGTACTTTCGCTTATACTGGCTTTCATTAACGATTTAGTCTTACCGCTTATGTCACTTGTCTTTATTGTTAATCCACCGCTTAACTCTTTGAACGATTGATGAAGATTTGATGATACTGTTTTATCTGTTGATTTTACCATTGACTCCGAATAGAACAAACCTTTATCACTAAATAACTTAGTAAACTTTTTATTTAAAGCATTTAGTAGTATTCTAGCACTTGAAGATATATCAGCGTCAAAAGTCATATTTAGGTTATCTTGTTTAAATAGCTTTTCTAACTCTTTTTGAGTTTCTTTTGTTAATTGCTCCACTAAGCTTTCAAGTCTTACTTTCATTTTTCTTTGAATATCAACATTGTAACCTAATGGAGTGCCTTTGATTATATTTTGGTTTGGTCTTTCAGCGTACCATTTAGCTTTAGATTTGGTTAGTTTAATTTTTTTCAATTATTCAACCTTAATCAATATCTAGTATTTTTTTGTATAGGCTCGTCTATCATTTCATCTTCTTCCCATTCTATCTCAATACCATTGTATCGACTGTCTTTATCCTCTGCTAACTTCTCTAAAACTGTTTCAGGTGCTAATACTCTACTATTGATATAGTTCATATCTGTTCTACTGTTTGTTTCTCTTACTGTTGCCTTTTCAGTTTCACTTAATACTTTTAAACTGTTCCAAGTGATTTCAAATTGATAATCTTTTTCTAACTCTGATTTGATAAGTAGTTGGTAGTGTCTTATTAATAGTGGATTCATATCATAAGTTTGTATGTTTTCTAATTCTTCAATATAACTATCATTTTCCCCCTCTCCTGTTGAGAATCCTTTAAGCGTTGTTCCCATTAGTTTAGTAACTGGAACATTTAAGATACCTGCTACTACTTGATACTGTGTCATAATAACATTATCTAAGTCTGCAAGTGATGTATCAAGGCTAGTCACTTCATCATCTTTACCAATAACTCTTACACCGTAATTGTCTTGCATTAAAGTTTGATTTAATAAACTATCTTTTAATGCTTTAATATTTGTTTTAAGTGCATTTAGATTTGTTTTAAATATATTTGTTCTTTTTGTTTGAGCGAGTAGTGGTGCTTCGTCTGCTGTTTTTTCAGCACTATATACACGATTCATTACTTTCTGAGGGTAACTTATACCACCGTAAAAATAAGAGGGCTTTAATATATCCGCTACTTCATCAGTCCGCATAATTATTAAATGTGATTTGTGGTACTCCTTACCGTTGATTATCCAATAAGTAGGCTCGTAAAAATCCATATCAGAGGGGTCGTTTACATTATCTGTTGTAAGTTGTGGAGTACACCAATAAGGGTCTACTTGTGATATACCCTTATAGCTTCCCTTTTTAACTGAATCTAAATTAAAAGGATTTGAGTAATAATCAGCGTCGCTACTCTCTACTTTAAAAATAGCAATTCTAATTCCAAAGATACGACCAAATTTAACTAGCTCCACTAAGTTTCTATCTAGTTTGTATTTAGAGTCAAGTGTTCTCAATTTCTTTTTATCTTCTATTGATACATCAGTACCATCGTTAAAAGTTAATTCGTAACCTTTTCTAATAGCGTCTTTTGGTGGTATTGTTACCCCTTTATTAATTAACCAATGTTGCCCTATAATTGCACAAGTTTGGAAACCGATAAATCCTTGTTTCGCAAAATAGTCAAATTGTTTGTTATTGACTATTGATAATCCGCCGTAAGGCTTTATAGTTGTATCTGTTGAATCCATAGTCCCATTAGTAGCTTTAACTTTTGGCAATTCTCTTGACACTGATTGTTTATATATTGATTCATAGCTTCTTTTGTCTTTATCATTATCTAAAGATAAAAAGCTGTTTGACTGTTGCTCTTGATCTTCTTTTATAGGTTGAGTTATAGTTTCTTTTTTAAATGGATTCCACATATTAAAAAGCCTTTTTGTTTGAATTATACCATATTTTAGATATAATTAAGGAAAAAAGGATAAACAATGATTGAATATTTTAAAGCAGTAAGAAGTTATTTAGGTAAGTATCTTGATAACTTTAAGGTTTTAGTTGCACTTAATCAAATGATAGGAATAAGCTATTTTAGGAAATTTGGAAGTAATGACAATACTACCACAACAAATAGAGAAGTATTAGATTTTTACACCAATGATACAAATACTTACAATGGTTGGTATGATGTTAATACTCAACTTTATCTGATAAGTTCTAGTGTATCAGATACAACGCAAACTATTTTGATAAGTGGTATTAAAGAAGTTGAAGGCGATTGGATAGAAACAAATGAGCAGTTCGCATTAAATGGTACGACTGCCGTTAATGTTGGTAGTTGGTTGAGAGTGTATCGTTTGAGAGTAGTTGCTCCACATACTGCACTTGTTGGAAATATTTATGTTTCAACTGGTATTATAGTTCCAACTGATAGCAATAATATAGCTGCTGCAATTATGCTTAAAACTAATGGTAAAAGCAAAAACACTACTAAGATGGGAATATTCACAACTCCTACTAATAAAGGGGCTATGCTTGAAAGAGTTTTTATCTCATCAATATCTAATAAGGTGGGAGTGTTTGAGTTGGAAGCTAGACCAAGAGGCGGAGATTGGACTTCATTAGCGGACTTTACTCAAAACGATTCTAATGAGTATGAGGCTAACTATGAGTACATACCATCAGAAACAGATATAAGATTAAATTCTTATTATGAATCTGGAAGTGGTAAGACTGCAACCTCTTTACAATTTTACTTAGTTGATAAAGATAAAAGAATTAGTTAAGTAATTCGGACATATCGACATCTAGGAATGATGTTGATGTTTCCCCCTTGTAATACCCCATTATAAAAGCGTCTGCAATATTTGGAGATGGTATTCCTCTCTTTTTTAAATCTTCTTTACTTTCAACCTTAACTAATCCTCTTTTACTTTTATCTTTTTTAGGGCTTGACAATTCCCTTTTTAATTTGTCTATATTATCGCACTCACTTGATATACTAATTATCTTATCTTCATCAAAGGGCTTACCTTTAATAACGGCATTGTAAGTATGCAATAATCTATCGGCTACATCTTGCCACATTTGAGCTTTTAAGTTTTCAAAGTGGTCTTTATTTTTTCTTTGAGGTTGATACTCATCATCTGGATTTTGTACAGTATCCCCAGCATCAAACTTGCAATATTCTATCTCTGTTTCATATTCTTTATTTAACCGTTTAAATGTACTACCAGCACTAGCACCAACTCCGATACAATCATAATTAATAATAGTATTTAAAGGTAAAGCATAATCAAAAGTTCTTTTTGCACTGTCTTCTAACTCGTCCTCTTTTGCTTTCCACTCTTCAATGTGTTTAGCTTCATTACCTTTAATATGAACTATTGCACAAGTATCATTTCCACTATCTGCAATATCGTAACCAACTACATCAACACCTCTATTCTCTATGCCTAAAACTTCATTAGCATTAATTGAGGCTTCAATCCATTTTCTTTTTATAAACGCTTCCTCATTTTCAGCTTTTGGAATACCATTATAAATATTATCAAAATCATCATCATCTAAATTAATTTTATCATTATCTATTAATTGAATAGCACTATCACTTAAAAAAGGATTTTCATTATAATTTATTTGTCTTACTAAAACATTAGTATGCTCTTTCATTACAAATTCATTATATACAAAATCAGTATCAAAATCAGGATTAAATACTAATATACAAGTTGAGTTATCTTCTCTTAGTATTGTTGGACGGATCAAGTTCCATTGTTCTTTAGTTAATTTCTCGGCTTCTTCAATCCAAGTTATATCTATATTGTCAAGTCCTTTTATCTCTTCAAGGTTTCTTTGAATACCCATAAAAACAAATTCACTTCCAATTGTTGATTTTATTGTGTTCTCTGTAGTTATGTAAAAATTTTTTAATCTTTCATCTGTTGTAGCTATTCTCTTGAGTGTACTGAATACAGACTCGCTTAATTTGTTTTGGAATCTTCTAAGACACGCTACCCTTATTTTATATTTACTAGCTAAGTAAAGTATTATTCCAGCTGTGTCCATAGTCTTACTTGACATACGCCCACCATACAATACCTTAATCTGTTTCTTTGTAGTCCAAAATGTTTTAAGATTTGGGTTGAGCTTCATTATTCGTAAAAATCATCTATTGTTAAAATACTACCGCTATGCTCCACTTTATCAGGCTCATTATATCCTAACATCTTTGATATTGTTTCAATAGCCTTTAATTTATCTTGTGCTTTAAATACAGGCACATCTTCATACTGTCCATCTCCAATAGGTATTTTTTTAAAGCCGTATTGAGATAATGCACTTTTTTGTTCTTCTGTTAATTCAGATAACATTTTTACACTTCCATCATTATGATAAAATTCGCTTTCCTTTACAAATGCAATATTTGCAAGTTCTTTTAATAATCTATCTTTTGTTATATTATGGCTATCAGCTAAATCTTTTCTTAATTCTTCCAACCTTAGTGTAACCTTAGTATCTATTAATAATTTAGAAGCATTTACATTTATGCTTTCTTTTTTCATTTTGCTTGTATTATAAGCAGTTCTATACGCTTCACTTGCGTTACCTGTCTTAATATATGTTTGTGCGAATAGTTCTTGTTTTGGAGTTAGTTTGTTTTGCATTTACTTATCCTTAAAATTCTTATGTACATACACTATATTTGCTATTGATATTATTATTGCTAGTATAGATATGATTATACTTGTTTCCATTTATCTTCCTACTATATCATTCATAAAAATTCCTTGTTAAATATATCAATAGCAACTAAAAAAATAGGAGCATGCCCTTTTGTTTTGTGACCATTATTTTCAAGTTCTTTTATCTTCTTATCTATTAAAATATCTATTTCATTTCTTGTATATGTTTTAAACAAAATTTTATTTATTAAAAACATTATATAAGGTATTGATATTTCTATTTTATCGTCATTATATGTAGTTGCTATCATACCATTATAATCATCTAATTCTACTTTTCTTATACTTTCATCAGTCAATAATGATATAAGCTTAGTGTTACAATTAAATAATTTTGCCATCTCATAAATATAACCTTTTAATTCTTCTTCACTTATCATAATCACACCTTAACCTTAGCTACACCAGCAACGCACTTACACTCAAATACTACTCTACTTGGTTGCTTTCTTTTTGTTAGTGCGTAGTATAAGTCTCTTTTGTATTCTTTAGTCATTTTTAGATACCCAATCAGAACATCTAAATTCTCTGCTAGTATTTACATCATCTAGTGTTCCACCTGATTCGCACCATACATTTGTGTAGTTATCTGTTGTTCTACTATGTTTACAGTTTACACAAGTTCTACTTTCAAAGTCATCATATATTTTATTTACTAATTCTTTTGCTACTTTTACATCAAGTGTATCATTATCTTTATGTTTATTTAATAATTCTAAATATATTTCTCTCATAACTTACTCCTAATTACTCAAATACTCATAAATATCTACATCAATTAAAATAGTCTCTCTACTATTTGACATATAATATACAGTATCATTTTTTATTAACTTTGTATATCCATTGTGAAAATACTCGTCTGCTTTGTTGTATTTATCTTGCATAACTTCCCTTTTTAATTAACTTATTATACCATAATTTATATTCTATCACTATAAATCAAGTATGAAAACATAGCTATATTACTTAAGTATATAAACAATATAGCGACTATCTTACTATCCATCACTTACCACCAACCAAAAGAGACTGCAACAAATCTAAATCTTTTTGATGTGCTACTCGTTCGCTAAAGTTTATTGTACTATTTGCACTTTTTTCTAGCTCTTTGGTATATGCTGCTATTATATCGTTTAGTCTTTTAACTTCTTTTTCGTAGTTCATTTTAAACTCCTTTTTCCATAAGTTGTTTTCTTAATTCTCTGTTTTCATTTATTAAAGTTGTATTAGTATTCTTATACATTTCATTAAGTCTTTTAAGTCTACTAATCTCTTCATCTTTACTTATATAACTTTCCTCTAATTGTGCAAAAGCTTTAGTAACTCTTTGCTTATACTTATCATCTTGCACTAATACCTCTTTAACTGTTTCTTTTGGCTTTCGTGCTAACTTTAGCTTTAAAGATTCTATCTCTATCTCTTGACTTTCTAATAGCTTCTTTTGTGCTTTGTTTACTTTGAAGCAATATTCTATTAGTTCGATTAGTTTATCTTCGTCGTGGTTTGATTCATTTGTTTGCTTGATATATTCAATAGCTTTTAATATCCTTTCGTTGTTTATCATATCGTGTTCCTTAAGTGTTAGTTGTCTTATTGTTTCTAAGTCTTCTATTATTTTATTTTTCATTGTGTATCTCCTTTATTTATATATGAAAAGTTATAACAATCTTCTATATCAACTCTTTCATCATATCCACTATCTCTGTTTAAGTCTTTTGCTAACCAAACATCTCCCATTCTACTAGCACCAGTTATTTTATACTTTTTATTTTTATATTCACAAAATACATCAAAGCTAGGTTGTTTATTTTCTATTTGATACATTGCACTTCTAGTTCTAAAGTCTAAATATTCTTTTACTTTTTTTTCACTTTCATTTTTACTTGGCATTTCTAACCAATCATATATATGTGTCATCTCATAGCCTTTATTATTATATCGCAGTATCTACCATATAAAGATACTGTTTGTTCCACTTGTTTAATAGTGTACTCGCTTATATCTATTCTCTTTATTATTTGAGGTGTTTGTTTGTTTGATATGTGTAGTTGTATCATTTTAAAAACTCGTTATCAAATGGAACAAAACAAGAACTACCCATATCATTACCCCTATTAAATACTGTGTACACCCATCCTCCAGCAACTCTTAAAATTCTAGTATTTATATCATGTTCAATGTATTCAATACTTTCATTTAATTTTAATTTATATATTTCTTCCATTTTACTTCCTTTATTCTTTATATAAAAACTATAACATAAAACTTAAATATCTAAAAGTAATATTGCTATAATTTTAAACTTTCTTTTATAAGTGTTACTATATGTTACTTATAAAATCACTATGGCTTTTTATAAACTCTTTGTATCTATCTACGCTATATATTTCATCTATCATTTTACTAATATTAAAGTGACTGAAATTAACTCTAGATGTGATATGCTTGTACTCATTAACTAATTGATCCACTGCTAAAACTAGAAGTATTTGTGGTGATGTTTTTCCATCGTGTAAATCTTCAAGTTTTTTTAATCTTGGCTCAATAGTTCCTGTTATGTACTTACCTATCTTTTCACTATCTTTTTTGTTGCAATGAAACTTTCTTTTTTCAAAGTATCTATGTATGTTATTAGCCATTACACTTATTGGAAGTGTCTTATCTTCTGCAACTTGTACGCAAGACTTAGCAAATCCACTTGTTAGTATGAATAATGATTCCGCTTTTATATTCATCTTAAATTTCATCCAATTTATTTTCTAACTGTTCAACCTTATTTTTTCTTATATCTTTAACTAATGCTATTATTAAATCAAACTCATCTTTAAAATTTATTCTTGTTCTATTATCTTCAATAGCACAACCAATATTGCTATCTAAAACTATTGTATGTTTGCTGTTATATGACAATACATCTTCTATATCTTGCAACTCTTGTCTAGCGTGTAATAACTTTTCATGTATTTCACTTGCTTTTAGATACTTTTCTTCTGTCATCTTATTCTCCTAACCTATTATTTAAATCTGCTAAAGCTCTTTTTTTAACTTCTGCTTCTCTCTCTTGAACTTTAAACTCTAAGAAGTATTTAGTCATAGCATCATACAACCTAATATCTTCTAACTTTAAACTATCTTTTAACTTTTTTACAAATCTTGCGTCTTTTTTATAAAAGTTTCTGAACTCTATTTCTGTTGGTAGCATTTTATTTTTCCTCTTTAGTATTGTATTTATGCAAAGCTTACTGACTGAAGTTCTATAGATAAAGCTTTTATATTCTTTTTCTTATTTATTTTTACTCTAACTTTTTTTTTAGCTTCCCTTTCGCTAACAGCTCTTATGGTAAAATCTTCAAAATCATGTCCTTGTTCTTTTTTATCTTCTATTGTTACAAATCCCTGAAAAATTAACATCTTAACCCCTTTATTGTTTTAATAATGTATTATTACATTAATATTATTAAAACTAACTTAAATTAAAACTAAATTGTTAAGTATTTTGCATATTTGTATTTAATCTAACTATTTTATTAAACTTCTCTATAGCTTCATCACAACCATAAGCCACAAATCCAGTAGCATAATTATATAAGCTTATCTCATCAATAAAGTCTAATTGCTCTTTAGTTGGTTTGTTTTTAGGAGTTCCAAGTTTCTCACTTTTTAATATCGGTCTTTGTCTTTTAAGTTCAATAAAAACAATTCTATCATCAGTAAATACACACAAATCAGATACGCCCTTTACTTTTCCATTTGCTTTAGCTTTTACCTCAGCTATCATTGCATACTTTCTATTTTGTTGGTATGTGTTATTTTCATTGTTTGTAGCAAATACAAAGTATCCATTTTTTCTAAGATAGTTTACAAGTGCTTTTTGCTCTTCATCTTCTTTTGGTATATTTGTATAATTTGTGTTTAGTATTTTATACATTCTAAATACTCATTTAATAATTCTTTACTATGAAACAAAAGTGTATCTAAGTCCATTACATTTTCATAAAATTCATCTTTACTCATAATATGAATACCAAACTTACTATCTTTATGATGATTTTTACATAGTGGTACTACACGCTTATCATCTCTTCTTTTGCCTTTTATTCTTTTGACATCCGTAATATGATGGATCTCAATATCATATCCACCACATACTACACATTGCTTATTGTTTGAGTGAATCCAATTTGCATAAGCTTTATAGTTAAATTTTGGCTCTTTGTTTTTCTTAGTTTGCATTTCTTTAGTGTACATTTAAAGTGTCTCGCTTTTTATAATATCATTATCATCTAAACATTTATTAAATTCATTTTCTATTTTTTTGTAATTTCTGAAAAATATTTCACTATGTTCTAATTTGTGAAATTCTAAAAGTATTCTTCCATCCATCACAAAATGAAAACTTCCATATGAATAATAGTTTACTTGACCTCTTCCTTTTAGTTGTTCAATATTAAAGTCTTTACCATATACAAAAGATAGTGCTTCAATAATAAGATTATCTATTTTTTTATTTCTACTTGATATTATCTTTTCTAAATAACTGTTATGTAAATCCATTCTATTCATCACTTCCCCTTTACAATTTCACTCCAACAATCAAAACAAACGATAATCATCTCTTTAGTTGTTGGGTGTTCTTTTAATTTTACTTCACATAAATAGCAGTTGCATATTTCACATTCGCTATTTTTAAATATCTTACCTTTTTGGTTTTCTAGTATTTTTTGTAAGATGTTGTTGCCTTTTGACATTAATCAAAAAGCCCTTTTCCTATTTCTTTTTCTTTTTTCATAGCTAAATATTTTTTATAAGCGTCAGTTTTGTGTTGAGTAAAACTTAACCCTTTCATCCAATAATCATTTCTTAATAAGCTCTTGCATATTCTACGCCAAGATGGCACTTTTTTATCCATTTCTAAACTTAAGTCTGCTTCATCTGGTATTCCATCTGGATAACCTCTACTTTCCCACCAATTACAAAATGTACCTATTTTAACTTCATAATGCTCTTTTGTTTGAGGTGGTAATGATTCTAAAAATACTTTAGCAAAGCTTTTCCAAGTATGTCCATCTGGTTTTGATATTTTATTATACCCATTTATATTTCCACTTTCCTGAACATATAAAGCCCCGCTATTTGCACCGCTTACTCTTGATACTACTTTAGCCCAAGTATTAGGCTCAATTAAGTGAAATAGCCACAATCCTCTTCTTTGGTCGTCTCCATAAGGTTGGCATATTCTTTGCAATGATATGCTAAGCCCTGCTTTATTCATAAGTTCATAAAGTTCATTATATCTTTTATCTTTGTTTTTAGCGTGATAAGTCCAAATATCTTCTGTTTTCCAGTCGTATATAGGATAAACATTAAAAACATTATTAGTTACTTTAGTTGTATATTGCTTATTGTCTTTAGTTACTTTAGTTGTACTTGCTATTGTTCTGTATCTATTTAAGCTTTCATCTGACCTAATACCAACTAAACACGCTGTACTTTTTCCATCTGAATACCACTCTCCAAATAAAGGAACAAAATCTTCAAACTCCATACCTTTTTTAAAAAATGGGAAATAATATAAATCAGTTATAGCATTTTTATATGGCTCTCTAATCCAATCTTCTTTTTTGTCTTCATCCCAACATATCCATTGAGGCTCATATACTGATACTGCATTTCTTAAGCTTAACGGTAAACATACCCAGTGAACATCTAAAACATCTTCATACTCTTCAATCATCTTTTCAGCGTGTTCTATTGTTAATCTATATTGCCCCTCTAAATCAACAAGTAAAAGTCCTATTTTTTTATTTCTCTTTCTAGCTTCTTGCGCAACTAAGTGCAACATTACCGTACTATCTTTTCCAGCACTAAAGCTTAAGTATATCTTTTCAAAATTATCAAAAGTCCAATCTATTCTCTCTTTTGAAGCTTCTAGTACATTAATTCCTAATCTATTTTTTCCCATAATGAGCCTTTCATAATATGTTTTTGTCTCCATTCGTTCAATACTATTTTAGCTGTTTTATTTGCTAATTCTTTGTCTTTATCATCAATATACCACCACGCGTTCCTAGTGACAAATGCAGGTGTTCCATTTGCTAAACAACAAGCACTTTGACCTATGTATGCTATTTTATTTAAAGATGGGTCTGTTAAGTTTTGTTCACAACTATAAATCCAATTTTCTATAACTTTTTTTGCATACTTATAAAATTCGTCTTGATTGCTTAATAGTTTAACACTTTTTTCTATATGCTCTTTATCGTTAAAACAAGAACGATTATAAAAACCTGACTTATAATCCTCCCACTTACTAAAATGATGAAATATTTGCTTAATCTTCATAGCTTTCTGCTTCCCACGCTTCACTAAATTCACTATCTTTAAAAGCTTCTAAAAGCCCTGTTATTTGACTTAGTCTTAAAACTTCATCTTGATCCATTCCTAACTCTTTGGCTATTTTTTTATCACTCCAATTTCTTTTCTTTAAATCCAAAACAATTTCTGCCATTGCTTCAACTTTATGTTTTCCTCTAGCCCTATTATGTCTTATGGTGGAAGCTACTCTATCATTCTTGCCTTCTCTATCTTCACTTACTGCAACTATTGGTAAGTATCCATGAATACGCTCTTGTATCTCTTTGCATTCTTTTCCTACTCTATGCCTATGAAATCCGTCAATAACTTCATTTTCAACTAATTCTGAATGTTGCCAAGTTACAATAGGTTGAGTATAACCATCACTTGCAATTGAGTGTCTAAGTAGCTCCATTTCAGGTGGTGCAACACTATTTGGATTATATTCATTTGCTCCAACTGTATTATTTTTAACCCATTTTACAAAATCTACTGGCTCATTTTTAAAAGGAGATATATTATGCAATTCTTCTCTAATGAAATTTAAACATTCTATCTTTTCATCTAATTGCAAATTACTTATATTTGCTACTAATGCCTTTGTATCTATTTTTATTTTACTATCCATTTATTTTTCCTTTATTTATGTAATACAACTATAACAAATATTTTACTATTTAGCTATGTATTTTGTTAAATAGTTTTACTTTTTTGTTTTTGTGTTACTTTTTGTATCAAAAACTTATTACTTTAGATTTGAAAGGTATGCTTCTTAGACATCTTTTACATCTTTTAAACTCTCCATTTCTATTTTGTAAATTATAACTAAACTCACCGCCATAATCGTGTCCTTTTATTTTACATATAAATCTTTTTATTTTCCATTTTATTATCATACTTATTTCCTTTTAACTTAATATATCAGGCATATCAATATTGTTATAGTTAGTAATCTCTGGCTCGTTATTCCATCCTGTGCTAGTATTCTTATATACCGTTGTTTTAACTTGATATTGCCTATCTGTTATATCTTCTTTCCATATTCTTTCATTGATCCTATCTTTTTTACAATGTAAAGTTCTTGAATTATCTTTTTCGTCTACTGTTATAAAAAAATTTACATCACTATCATAGCTAATATCTCCACTACCTTTAAACTCTAAACGCTTCTCTCTAATATCTGTTAAGGCTACTTGATTAATCAAAAGTATAATAACCCCTAATTCTTGACTAAGTTTTGCTAGTGTTGATGATATTAAACTTGCTTTTTGATTATCTTGCATTTTTTCAATAACTCTTATTTTCATCATTGAATCAATAGCAAAAAATCTAACTCCATTTGTTTTAAATTCATTTCTAATAATATCTTCAATATCTACTAATAAGTTTTTATCTTGAACTAATACCAAATTATCATCTATTGTAGTATCTTTTAGTTTGTTTGTAACTAATAAGTTTTCGTACATTTCAAAACTAAAAAATACTGTTCTTTTATGTTTTGCTATGTTTGTGATTATTTTTAAAACTAGAGATGTCTTACCGCTGAAATTAACTCCAGCTATGTTTATATAACTACCATTACTAAATCCACCCATATTATCATCAATAGCAGTAACACCTGTCATATATTTTATTGGTGTACCTTTCGACTTTACCCTATCTCTTACAGCTCTTAAAGTTTCTAGTTGTGTATGGTTTTCGTTTAGTTCACTTATTAACTTTTGTTTTTCTAATATATCGTTTTGTAATTTTTCTAGTATTGCTTTTCTTCTATCTTCCATTTGTTAGCCTCTCAATCTCTTGTAACTTCAACTCTTCATAATACTTTTTTGCAGTAGTCATAGTCAATACCCCTTGCATTGTTATCTCTTGCCATTGTTTTATATATTGTGGCTTTATATCTCTTATCCACGCATCTAGTTTTATTTGTAATAGACTTACGCAGTTATTGCCCTCTAATTCTTTCATAACTCGCTCACAAATCATTTTATTGAAATCTGTAGAGAAATACTTAGATTCCATATTAAAAGGCTTTAAGTTGGCTTCTATGTATTCTGGGTGCGATATAAAAGTATTTAGTATAGCACATTCTATTTTGTATATGTATGTTTGACTTAGTTGCATATTATTTGTACTCTATTTCAATAGCTTTAACTTTTATGTTTTTTAAATTACCTCTTTCATCTTCTATTTTTTTTATTGTTTTCCCGTAGTTTGTTTTTAGAAGCTCTATCATTTTTAAAATACCACCATTATTACAAATAATTTGAATATCTATATCATCAAATTTTTCATCATTAGTCCAAACTATTTCTTTTAAAGATTTAGGCATTCCTCTCTCTTTTATTATATCTTCAAGGCTAAGTACTTTACCTACAAATTTCTTTATGTTTTCAAGCTCGTTATGTCTAATAAAATTTGAATATCTTATACTTACTTCTTTTACTCTATCAAGTCCATTCATATATCTTTTATCTTCTCCAAATAAATCATTATAAAAAGTTCTGTATTGACTTACTTCTATATGATTTACTAAATCATCTACTAATGCATTATTAAAAACATTGTTCTCTATTTTTAAAGTATTTATTATTGAGTTTACAAACTCTTTTCTTATATTGTCTTTCATCTTACATTCCTTCTAATTTATCAAATATGTTCCCATTTATTAATGGTGCGTTTTTACTTTTATTTTGTTTAGCTTGTATTTCCATAGTATCGTATTGAAGTCTTAGCTTCTTACCACTTTTAATATTAGAAATCCAAAAGCTACCATTCTTACTATCTGAATATATCCAGTCAATACATCTTATTAGATTATCTTTTGTTCTTCCATCTACTCTAATAGCTAAGTCTATATCTTTTATCCAAGTCTTATAATTACTTTTTAAGTTTGGTTGTATAGTTAGTAATTTATCATATAGGTATTTAGCTACATAGGTAGCGTCTGTAAGTTCACTTACGACTATATCTTTATTGTTTAGTTCTTTATTACTTATAAGTTCTTTATTATTATGTGTTTGGTTATTCCCATCTTTGGACTCAACCATACTTTGGTTATTCCCATCTTTTGGTTTAACCATACTTTGGGAATATATAGTATATATATAACTACCTATTTTATGTGTTTTTGATAACTCTGAATTTTGAGTGACTTTAACTCTTGATATATAACCAAGTTCATCAAGTTGCTTCCAAATGTTAGCTATGGTACTTTTTTGTTTTATATCTAAAGACTTCATAACATCAGCATTAAATACATTCCACCCAGTAGGTTTACTCGCAATGTATAAATATACTCTTAATGCTTTATCAGATAATCTTTTGTCAATAATTACTTCATTTGGAATTTGTGTAAAATTGTCTTTTAACTCATTTACTAACATTTTTCATATCCTTGTTAGGTATAAAGTATTCTAAATCTTTTCTTTTGCATTGCTCTATAAAATCATCTTTATTTGTAGCCCATATATAAGAATAGCCACGACATCCAATATCTATTATTTCACTATCTTTTATTACTTGTGATTGACAAACATCTCTTATTTGATAACCATCTATTTTTGTATCATAATTAACAACACATATAATTCTTGAAACTTTTACGAGATGATAAAGTGTACAATAATCTTTACTCATTGTATATAAATGAGACAATAACTCTTTTTCCATTTTTAACCCCTTTAAGGTTGCCAAGTTTTTAATTTAAGTTTATTCGATTTTTATATGAAGAATTTGGCGGATTCTTTAACAAATAGAACTTAATAAAGCCAAGCGACCCGCCAGAGTAATTTGACTTGACTTTATTAAAACCTAATTTGTTTTATCTATATAAAAGCACCAACTAGATTGCACATTGTAAAGAGGTGTAGTTGGTATGTTGATGTTATTATACCACAAGATAGATTAATTATCAAGTGGTACAGATTCCTTATAAACATACTTAGCAAATTTAACCTTCTCATCAAATTTATTATAGCTAGTTTGTTGTTCTGTTTTAATATCGTTACCATCATTTCTAAGCTTAAATACTGTATCAGATAAACGATATATACCTAGTTCAGTCCACGCTTCAAGTGGTGTTATACTTTTGTTCTTTTTTAAGTATTGTAGCAGTCTTATTTTTTGGTTTTCATTCATTTGTTTTCCTTTATTATTGACATTGTACAAAGATTACTATATAATAACCTTGCACTTCTAAAGTGTATTTACTTTCCTTTATTGTAAATTTAAAGGCTAGTCACTCATCTAGCCTTTTTTAATTATCTTCAAATACATAGTTTAAGTCTAAATCCTCTTTAATACAAAAGTCAATTATTGTTTTATATGGTATTTTTTCTCTATGTAAGCACATTGATATATAATCATCTTTAGCTCCTAATAATCTAGAAAATTCTCTATTACCATAAACTTTAATTATTCCTAATTTTTTATTGTGAATTATGTTTATTTTATTTAAAACTTTTTTTACTGTATTCATTTTTTACCTTTTTATTGTTTTAAAAAATCCTCTTGCATTTTTCTCTCTTTATCGCTTAACTCATATACAATACTTCTATCGTTCTTTTTGCGACCATAACTAAAACTATCAGCAACCTTTTCAATATTCACTAAGTAGTCTTGCTCCTCTTTGATTCGCTGCTCATTTCTTGCTTCAATTTCTTTTTTAGTTTCTATAATCTCTGCATCTTCTTTAACTTCAACTATTGGAATAACTTTTTTTACTTTAGTTTTTGTTGTTTTTCTTTTGTTGTATGGGATAACTGGTGCTAGTCCTTTTTCACAAGCTCTGCACATTTCAGAACTATCTCTTGCGAATGAATACAGTCTCTTTTCAATATTACATTTAGGACATAATCTGCTTTTGTGTAATCTTTGTTTTCCATATACATTATTATTTATTTTTGATGTACAATCCTTACACTTAGTAGTTCTTGACTGTTTTAGCGTTCCATCTTTAACCTTGTAAGGCTTATATACTGTGTTGCTTTCAGTTAGTAAACAATCGCACTCCCTACAGTTTGTAATTATTGGCTTTTTGATGTGTGGTCTTTTACTTTGGTTATACGCTCTCATACACGCTTTACACTCTGTACGATATGCAATAGTTCCATCTAATCTTACTCTTTGTTTTATTGCTGTTTTAGTTGTTAGTATTGAGTTGCACTTTCTGCAATTATCTCCTATGTTAGCCATTATATCAACCCTCCATCTTCAAACTCTTCTTTATCTTCCAAAACCTCAACGCCAAACAAAGTACATAAGTTATCATCATAATCAAAGTCATAATTATTGAAGTCTTTATCTGTTAATACTAATTTGTTATTGTCAAAGTCATAGTATGTTTTACATTCTACTATATCGTTAAGATTTGGTATTATGTTGTTTTTACCATCTAAGATTACTTTTGTGTTATCGTAGATTCTTTTGTAGTTTTTATCGTAAAATATCATTTCGATTCCTTAAACTTATAACCTTTATCTTTTAAGTATGATTTACCATCACTTGTAACATAATAAAAATCTTGCCAACTTTCTTTTCCTTTTACAAAATTAGCTAGTCCTAATTCAACAATCAAATTCCAATGTTTACAATCTGAGGTTTGATAGTGATTTCTGCATATTGTTGGATATGGTCTATATCTAGTATTTGGCTTTACTTGTTTTCCATTTCTTGTGTAATCTATACCTAATGCGTGAAGCATTAAATCTACTCTTATATTGTATGTTATCACTTTCATTTTATTTCCTATTTAGTTTTCTTGACTTTTTTTGTTGTTTAATTTTGTTTTTCTTTTTACTATTCATTTTATTTTTATGAACTGTACTTTTATCTTTTGTAGTTCCTTTGCTATCAATAGCAGGTAGCATATTTCCTAAATTTGCAGTTTGTGCCATAGCCATCATTCCAGCTAACATTATTTTACTATTCATTTTACTTCCTTTAGTGGTGTTACTTCACATAGAAATATATAGTCGTTATCTTCGTATGTTCTGTTTATGTTTTGTTCTTTTAGTTGGTTGTTGTAGTATTCTTTAATCCAATGCCATACAACATTATGTTCTTCTAATATTGATTTATTATCTTGACCCATATATACCATTTCATCTATTGAAATATCTTGAACTCTAACAATTCCAACATCAATACACTCTTTAATTGTGTATCTGCTTTGTTCTTTTGTCATTTGTGAAGCTGGCTTCCATACTATTAAGTTTGCTATCACTCTTTGATCTACTTTTGTATAGTCTTTTAGATAAGCAGTTGTTCCATTTATAGATACACCGAACTCTTCTTTAATATAAATATCTTTATCTCCTTTTTGTATTGGAAATTCATCAATACTATGTAATATATTGCAATTATTAAGTGGAAACATAAACATAGTAGCTCCATTCTCATACGATTTAATCTGGCTTTGTGTTAGTTCTATTCCTTTACTCATTTTACTTCCTTTTGTTTTTATTTATTCTAACCTACATAAATGAAAAAAGCAACTAAAAGATAAAAAAATATCTGATAATTGCTTTTTGTGTTACTTTTAGTATCGTTTAGCTTGGGTATTGGTGCTAATTACCACTATTAAAAGGTATTTCTGTTTCATCCATATCTATTGTAGTTCCTCTAATTCCATTATTATTTATATATTCCCCACCACCTTGTGGCGTTTGTTGCATATAATTACCATTTTCCTGAGGTTGGGAACTTGGTTGATGTTGGTTATTTGATTGACTATCTTTTGCTTTTGGTGGAAATGATACATTAGGAAATAAAAATTTATTCTCGTAAGCTTTTGATCCATCTTGCTTATCATAAACATTAGTAAATAATTTACCAGTAACTATTGCTACATCTCCATCTTTGAAATATTTACTAACAAACTCTGCCGACTTTTCCCAACACTCTCCTTTAATGTACAGATTATTCCACTCTCCATTTTTGTTCTTTTCTGAACACTCTATTTGAAAACTTGTTAATTGTTTACCACTTGGTAAAAATTTAGTTTGTATCTTGCTTATATTTCCTGTTATCTCTATTGTTGGTAACATCTTCTATCTTCCCTTTTTATTTTATATATTAAATCTATTGATACATTGTATCGACTAGCTAGAACTTTTGTACTAGCCTTTGATTGTTTTATTGTATTGACTTGTTGGTCTGTTATTTTTAATTTCTTCAACTGTTTCTATCCTTAGATTAACTTTAATGTACTCATTTACTTCATCTATAGTTTTAAAATACTTTTCAACCTTATCACCTCTGCCTATTTGTTTAGTGTAATATTCTATTATATACCCATTGCTTATTATTCTTGTTTCTACTTGTTCAAACATTTTGTTTTCCTTTTTGTTTTTCTTCCCACGCTTCCATATTTGGAAACTCTGGTATCTCTATTCCTTTGCTTTGAAATGCAATAGTAACATAATCTATCATAGAATCAACTTGCTTTCTTGTTAGCTTTGTAGTGCTTGTCAAGTTAAATACTTGCTTGATAGTACCTTTTATTATTTGAGTTTTAACTAGCTCCATAGTCCACTCAATATCGTTATTAAATACCCCTTTCATATATAAGTTATTTTTGTTTAAAAGTTCTGCTATTTGTGAAGCCCATAGATGCAAGGCTCTATTTTGAGTAACCGTACGCATATCTTGGTTTTTAATGTCACAAACATAGATAGCATTACTTAAATTGTTTAATACTTCAATATCACTTTCGCTATTTGGATACAATGTATTGCCTTGTTTAATTAATTCTATTTTCATAATTTTTTATACACCTCCACTAATCTCCACAGGCTATCTTTATAACCATAAATTACACCGTCAATATATATATTTGATGGTTGTTCTCTTTTTAACTTCCTATGAAGCCTTATGAGTTTTCCTAGTTTTTTAAGCTCTTGTTGTAGTAAAGTTTTCATCTTATATTTAAAGTTATACTATCAACTTCTTTAAGTCCATCTATAACCCCACCAGCTTTTACATACTCTTTAATTTTAGTCTTGTCTAACTCTTGCTTAGTTCTAATAAACTCATTATCTACACCAAACATATTTACATCATCATAGTTTAAAGATTTTCTATGAGTGATACTAAAGTTAAATTTATCTGTTTTTATTTTAGTTTGTCCGCTTGATTCAATCGCTATCTTCATTAACTCTTTTAATTGAGTTTGTCTATTCTCTAAAACTTTTGCTTTTGCAGTTAGTCTTTTAGCTTCATCTTTTAAAGCCTGTTCACTTGCTACTAATTCTTTTATAATGTAAGTTGCATTTTCTAGCTTTTCGCTCAACTCCATTTCCATTTCATTAAATAGTTGTGATAGTATTTCGCTATTGTCTATCACTTCCCCGCTTTCGTTTACTTCTATATATTCGCTTAGAGAGTATATCTCTTTAAAACTTTCGCTTATGTCAAAAAAACGCATAGTATATCCTTATTTGCTTTGTAATGTAATGTAAGCTTTATTAAGCTCAACTAATGTAAATTGTTCCAACTTCTTTTTAAATCCATTCTCAATAGTTTCTATTGAAAAGTTTTTAATATTTGCTAACTCTTTAATATCATTTACTGAATATTGTTTTTGTTGTGTCTTTTGTTGTTGTTTCGGTGCGTATCCACTTGCATAGTTTCCATCATCATCAGTTTGTTCTAATCCAAACATTGTTACTAAAGCATATCTTCTTGCATAAGTTATTGCACTTCCTAACTTTTGCATATCACTAGCCCCTACATAAGAAATAAATCCCTCAATAGTATCTTTACTCTCTAAATCATAAATAACTGTTTTAAGACCGCTTTCCGTTGGAATTTGAACATATCCTAATCCAATTTCATTTAATGGATTTTCTATTGTTTCCATAACACTTTCTAATGTAGCGTATTTTGATTTATGAAAAGGGTTAGTACCATTCTTTTTAACCTTACCTACTGTTTTGCTAAACTCATTTAGTTTATTGTATATACTCATCACTTACCCCTTATTATTGTTTTAGTACCATTTTTATAAATAGTAATTGTTTCAAACTTGTAATCTTTATCCATCAACCAATCTAATTCACTCATATCACTTCCTTTATCATATCTTTATAATCATCTTCCAAACTAACATCAAACTCATTCTCTAGTCTTTTCTGTATAGCTTTAATCTCTCCAACTTCACACTTTATGTTTTCAGTATTTTTTTGAGTTTCATTGATGAATTGTTGTAGTGCGTTGTTGTATCTGTTATCTTCATAATCAAATTCTATTTTTGGCATACTACTCTCCTTTTTTTAATGTATACAATGAACTATTTATATACTTAGAAAAATAGCTACAATCATTTTTGCTTATTCCACTTGCCATTAAACCAGCATATACTAAAGCTTCGTATTCTCTTTCAAATAAACAAAAAGATTCTTTACCATTTAGTTTACATTTATAAAGAATTTCTCCATCGTGTTTTTCTTCTATAATTTCTACTTCCATTTTATTTCCTTTATCTTTTTATTACTAATTAAAACCGTTTATAAACTTCTCACAGTCTTCTTTTGTTTTCCAAATTCCACTAGCTAACAAAGACATTCCTAAATTTAAAGCTATATGGTCTTTTAGTTCATCGTGTTTTGACATATCATTGTGAAATGAAGCCCACATACTATGTATATCATTTTCTTGTAAAGCTCTTTCTTTGCAATGTTGTAAATAATCTTCTCTTTCCATTTTCTTTCCTTTATCCTATAAGTTCATTTCTTAAAATAAACTCGTAATCTTTTCCATTTTCCATATAATAGTCAAACGCTTTATCCCATAACTTATGAAGTCGTATATTCTTTAACTTTGGATTACACTTTAAAACTCCATAATGATAATACGCTGTTTGTTCGCTATCAAATGAATTATGAAAAATACCATTTATTGTAATAATTACTTTAACCATATTACTCCCTTTCAACAGAATAACTATAACATACAATTTACTAATAAGTATATAATGAGTAGATGAAATAGTTAAAATATTTGTTTGAAGTTACAAAAAGTTACATTAGTTTAAATTTGTTGTTTTATTATGGTTATATTGTTTACTTATTTTGTTTTGTGTTGTAAGATTAGAGTAAGAAAAATATAAAGGAAGTAAAATGGAAAATTCTAGATTAAAATTTAGAGCGTGGGCAAAATATAGTGAGATGTTACCAAATATCCAAAATCATATAGGTAATGATAAATGGGCTTTTGGAAATATGTTAAAAAGCGATGAGTTTGTTGTTATGCAATATACTGGATTAAAAGACAAAAAAGGAAAAGATATTTACCACAATGATATACTAAAAGCAGACAAACTCGATAGCAATAGTAAAGATTGGGTAGGTGTTATAGACTATAATAACTATGGTGGATTATGCTTATTTTATAAATGCTATTTAAACGATGGTATTATGAGAAGTTATCAAGAGCCTATAAACGACCCGCAAACTGCTGAATGGGTCATAAATAATTGTGAAGTGATAGGAAACATATACGAAAATCCAGAACTATTAAAGGATAACAAATGTTAAAACACTACAGAACACTAGATGAAGCAATAACCAATAATAACTTTTGCACTCGTAATGTTACGATAGTTGGGGATTATATTATGGGGGAGCATACTATTAATGGTAAAACTTATGTATGTCATTTGAAGTTTGATAACTTTGTGACTATTGATAGATGTGTGGAATATAGCAAAAGCGAAGCCATTAAGTTAATGACTAGACTTTTGCTTGATGAGTTAGCTTAGTTACTTATCTTGAAACTTTCTACTCATTGATTTATCCATAAACCAAAATGATACCGCTGTACTTGTAATAAAAGTAAGTAATTTAAGCATATCTTTTATTATAACTAATAAGTCGCTGCTATCTATTGAAATACCTAATTTTTGATATATTTCAAAAGTTAAATAAGTTACATAGCAAGTAAATCCTACACTAGCATAAGTTATAAGTGGTCTTACTAGAGTTCTCATCATATCTATTGTACTATGTATCAATGTTATAAGTAAAGCCAAAGGCAATGTAAACCATTTAGTTATCTTGCTGCTATTAAACATCATACGCTCTATAAGTGAGTCTTTGATATAGTTTTCACTTAGTTTAACTACTGCTTCGTTTCTACCTTTACTTTCTTCTATATCGGCTTTACCCTCCATAATGATTTCATCTCGTCTAACATTAGCTTCAATCTCTTTTATACTTGCTTCAGTTTCAGCACCTATCATTTTTAATTGGTGTTCTCGTTTGCTTTTATTCTCTTCCAGTTTGTATTGATGTTCTTTCTCTTGATGTTTGTATTTAATCCACGCAGTACCTAAACCACCTAATATACCAAATAACCCACCAGTTAAACCATCGCCTAATAAACTTGTTAAAAACTCCATCTTATACCTCCGTAATTATTAACTTAAAATCTTCATTATCTGTAATATCCATAAACTCTCTTAATGCTTGTTGAGAATTAAAGATACACCTTTGTTTGTTTCCAAACTTATTATTTGCTACACCTTTACTTTTACCTAAAGCGATACAACCTGCTAAATGTGTTTGATAACCTTTTGACTTATCCCCTGCAAAGTTTGCACCGTGTATTAAAATGTAGCTTCTATCTTTTACATTTTGTAAGCAATATAAATTTCTTTTAAATGATGGGGAATATCTTATTTTACAAATATATTCCCCAGTAGGAATACAACTTATGTTTGCTTTGTTGTCTTTGTATGGAAGCTCTAAAGAGTGGAAACATATACCATTAATTGAGATTAGTCCAAATGTGCCTTGTTCTGTATTTTCAAATCTAACTAAACTAACTATGTTCATAATATATATTTTAATTACTTTTCATTTGACTTTTTAATTCTTTTAATATCTCTAAAACATCATCAGTTTTATCAATACCTCTTTGTTGTTTTAGTTCTATATTTTTAAGATGTAGGTTTAATTCTTCTTTTGTAACATACCTTTTATCAGCGTGTTCGTATGAAATTTTAGATTGAAGTTTTAGCTCCATATCTTTTAAACCTACATCATTTACAGCTATTTTTTTGTCTTGCGACTCTTGTGTTTTAACTAGATTACTAATAGTTACTTTTGCTGTTATAAATGCTGTTATTATAGAAGCAATAAGTAGCCCTATTTGAATTATTAATCCAGCGTTTTCCATTATTTTTTACCTGTTCTTGTTCTTGTCTTTGTACTAGTTGTACTGCTTTTTCTACCGCTTCTAGTCTTTGCCATTTTTTATCCTTTCTTAAAGTTTTTTGCAATTAGTATAGTAAATATTATTTGGTCTAGCATTGCCATAAATTCATAATAATATAAAAACAAATCTTTATCAAATAGTATTATAAAATTCAACTCTGCAATAATATATACTATCGTAAATAAAATAATAAACACACTTAATGGAGAATATATACTCATTAATTTATCACTATTTGGTGTTTTTATAGTGCTTATATTCATAATAACTATATACATTAAATATAATTTTGATGTCATTATGGCATAATGTAGTGTTAAATTTATTGTATTTATATATTCTATACTCAATTTATGCCCCTCGTACTAAAATATCCCATTCTTCAACTACCCAAGTATCAGATGTATAGTTTCCCTCTCCTACATTACTCTGATATATACTTCCTTCTTTTAGTACAAGTCTTTCGTTTGGAAATGATTTTAGTTCATATATTACTATACCTTTTGGCATATGTGGTTTTGTAGCATCATTAAAAACTACATATTTTTCACTTATTAGGAATTGTAAAAAATCCTCTTTACCTACAAAATCAAACTCTGAAAATTCTTTCTCAAAGTCAAGAGTTATTCCGAAATCTTCTTGAAATATATCTGTTTGTGATACTGAAATTATTAAGTGTGACATTCTATACTCCTAATCCAAAAATTTCATTTATTTTAGCTTGTTGTAATTTTTCATATTCCATTAAAATAATGCTAAGTTCTGCTTTTGTTGTTTGAAAAGTCGGTATTCCTAACTGTACCCATTCATAAGTTGTGTCTTGACTTGATGGGCTAATTGCAATATTTTTAATACTATCTATATTGCTTCCTTTAACAATAAATTCGTGAACTTCCCCACCAATTAATGTGTTTGAAATATTTGGTATATCATTTATTAAGTATTCTGATACTAGATTCCATTTTTCATTATATGTCTTATTAGCTTCATCTTTCGCTTCCTCTACTAAATCAGGTGTACCATCTTCATTATAGTAAGTATATGGTGTACCATCTTCTTTAAGTTCACACTTAACCCAATCATCTTTAATTAAAAAGTCTTGACCCTCTAATATCTCTTGTAATCCGTTATTTGTTAAATATATTTTTCTCATTTTTATCCTTATTGTCTTAATTCTAACCATCTAAAAATAGTTGAACCTGCACTTAGCGAAAAGTTATATGTTTTCCCATCCTGAACTATAAAACTAAACATAGCTACTTGAGAATTAGCATCGTTATATCCAGATAATAAATCTATACCGTCTATTGTAAATGATGGTATTATGTTGCTACTCCTTGCAACTAAAACAATCATTTCAATAGGCTTACCAGTAGTATTGGTATAAGTAACCCCAGCACTCCTACTAGCTGTTACATTTTGCCAAGTTTGACCCCATCCTAAAGTAGTTTGATTATATCCAAGTGGAGTTATTGCTTTAGTGTTATTTGTTCCAGTTCTTATCTCTGTATCTGTTGCGACTTCTATATCACTACCTAATGCAGTTAGCTCAAAATTACCATTTGATGAGTATGTAAAAAAGTATTCATTACCTGCTACAATTTCCCCACCTGATAAAGCAGTGTTGTCTATAACTACATTTTTAACACCTAAACCGTTTAGATTAATTGTTGTTGCACCTGTATTGTCTAAAGTTGCCTTAGCTCTAAATGTGCTATTTACTGCATACTCTGTTATAGCTGGAATAGTTACTGTTAGTGCGTTTGCTGTTCCACCTGCTATTGAGAATAGTTTAGTATCTGAGTATCCTTTGTCAAAAGGTACTTTAACCCAGTTTCCTGTAACACTTCCTACTGGATCATCTCCAGTCACTCCATCATTTTGTACCTCATAAAATGCTCCATCGCTACCCTCTACTATATCATTTACTGACTGAGTAACTATTGTACTTGTATTATATGTATAATTAGGATTATATTTTGCCTTACACGCTTTAGCTATTTGTTCTAGTCCTGCACTATCTGAATCTGCATCTATTAATGTATATCCTTGTGTTTGTATAAACTCAAACAAGTTAAACATATTATCATTCCAATATTTAGCAAAATATGTAGTGCCGGGATTTAATCCATCTCTATCTTTTGCTGTTCCATCTGGATTACCACCGTCTATCTCTAAAAACTTCTTCATTTTTACTCCTACTTTTAATTTAATTCACAATCTATAAGATTACCAAAATCATCGCCAAACTGATTAAAACCAAATTCAAATGGTAGTATAGCATTATTTGGTGGATTCGTAAAGGTTAATCTTATATATGGTGGCTTTAAAAATTTTGCTAACCATTGGATTTTATTATAATCTCTACAAGTTATATCTCCGCTAAAGTTTAAATCTATATATAAATCTGTGTATGGCTCTGCGAGTGGGTCTCCAAATTCATCGCCAAATTGCATTCTTCCAAACTCTAGTGGCAATGGAAAATTTATAAAAGCTATTGGAACTCCTATAAAGTTAGCAAAATCTTCTATTGCTTCCATATATTGATAATCTTTATTTAGATATTCTACTATTATTCTTTGAAGCTCTCTATTTGAGTATAATCCTTGAACTATTAGATAGTCTTGTGAATGTTCTATAGCTAGATTTGAGCTTTTTATAATGTTAAAATCTTGATAAAATTTAGTATCTTTATCGTATTGTCTTCCAAATTCATCACTAAAACCACTTAATAGTTTATCTATTTGTGGTTGTTCTTCCCACGCTCTACCTTTTGGTAAAAATGATTTTAATAGATTTTTGAATTTTAAGGCCAAGTTATAGCTCCCACATCTATAATCTCATCTGATTGTAATTCTATCTCAAATGAAGATAAAGGACTATTTAATCTAGCACCATTTGACTGTAATAAGTCGTTTAATGGCTTAAACTTAAATGTAGTATTTGGCTTTACAAATAAATATAAATAAGTTCTTACTAAATTTTCTATTCTTTTTTGATTTTGATCATCATTTATAATTAATTGAATTTCTAAATCTTGACTTATTATTGTTGGTAAAAAGAACTCAAACCCTGCATAAGTTGGTATTGCTTTTTTTTCTAAAAAATAAGCTTCTAATGTATCTATATCAGCTTGTATTGGAACACCACTATTACTAAAAGTTAGTATTGTTATTCCTGTTGTTCCTATACCTTGCTTTAAATCACTTATAAATGCAGCTTTAACATTTGGTAGCTCTAAAGCTGTTGATTTATAAAAGAAGTCATTATCTATATTTGTAGGACTTGCAAATTTTTGTTTTGTTCTAGTTCTTAAACTGTCTATACTCTCATCGTCTATTGCACCAGTAAATCCAGTTGAGCTTATAACTTCATTTTCAACACCAACTATTGGACTTGATAAAACTAAGCTAATATTTTCTAGTGTATTGTATAGAGTGCCTTTTTCAACTGATTTACAAACTATATCAACATATCCAGTAGCTACATCTCCAATAGTCCCTGATGTTGTTGTGATAAATTCATAATCGTTATAAATTATAATTGTATCTATTGGTATGTCACTTCCATCTATACCAATAAATCTAGCAGTACCTGTTGAGCTTGTAGCTTCTTTTATTGCTATATTTTTTAAAGGTGCAAAATAATTTCTTACTCTTGAATCTGTGCAAGTAGTCAAAAAACTATCTGCTTGTATCTTATCTAAATATACATATAGTAGTTTTATAGATGAAGCAATAGCATAACTAAAAGTTTCAAATACTGATTTTTTTAAAGGGGTAATTGCATTTTTAAAGCTTACTACTAAATCGTTATAAACTCTATTTTTAATCTCTAATATTGTATTTGCCACTTTTACACCTCATCTAAGATATTCATTTTTTCATCAAGATTAAATATAACATTAATTGTATTCTCGCTATCCAAAGTAAATGTAATTACTGTATTTAATCTATTACCTATTTTCTCATTAATAATATCGATATTATTAACTATACTATCATCTATAAGCCATTGTAAAGCATCATATAAACCCTGTGTATATAATTTTACATTATCTTGACTTAATTTATTTATATTATAGTATTTATTTCCTAAAATTTTACCATCTATTTGCTTTCCAACTTGTGGTTTGCTTCCATCTGTAAAAATAGATATAAGTGTAGCTGTGCGAATACTATCATCTTGTATTAAATTATTTCCATCTAATCCAATATCAAAAAAGATATCAATTTCATCTAAATCTTTTTTTGTTAAATATATATCTGCCATAACTTACCTTTTTATTATTTCATTTAATTTTAAATCTTCTAATATTTCTTTTCTTATTTTATCATTAAAAGTATAAAATCTAAATGTTTTACCACTTATTATTTTTATTCCATACCAAGTTCTAATTATAACTTGTGGATTTTTAAACCTGTATTTCCTATTTATTATTAGTATATTTTCATATAAGCTAAAATGTTTTATTTTTATCATAATTCCTCCAAGTGTCCTTGTACTTTAATACTAAATGTTTCTAGTCCTGATAAATCATCTTGTATTAATATTTCTAAATAATCTCCTAATGATCCTCTTATTTTTGGAACTGCTCCTGTACCTATTTTTATACTTCCTCTTCCGCTTGTTGAGTAAAG
>Ga0193959_1000066_pt1 | contig 44482 bp, 39 predicted proteins | sample FB_2_MG_FD_140333 | JGI IMG/M metagenome (GOLD analysis project Ga0193959, IMG submission 140333) | Microbial mat bacterial communities from the Broadkill River, Lewes, Delaware, United States - FB_2_MG | ecosystem: Environmental > Aquatic > Freshwater > River > Microbial mats | place: USA... | reverse complement strand
TCACTCTCATTTATTGTATCGTCAATACTCAATTACATCCTGGCAAAGGTGATTTTGGTCAGCCCCCCGGGCACAGAAGCATTTAATGCTGAATTGGGCAAAATGAATGCATTGAGCTTTCCTGTAATTGCTGTGCCAGCAATGATTATTAGTGTTTTTGCCTTATTTTACCTCTTTAGGCAAATTAAAAACCTTACGCACTTAGAGCTTGAAGATATTCTCATTCAACATTAAGCTAGCCCCGGATTATGTGTACAAAAAGCCCTCTGGCACACGTAATAAATAGATGCTGGCCTGCAATAACAGCGCTCGGCCACTCAATCGCTCACTAAAGGATCAATTTATGTGGTATGCATTTTACTGCGAAGATATTGAAAACAGCTTGCCGTTAAGAGCGCCAGTGCGCCCTGCTCACCTGGAGCGAGTACAAAAATTGCTCGACGAAGGTCGCTTGCTTGTGGCGGGCCCCTTCCCCGCTATTGATAGTAATGACCCAGGCGACGCCGGTTTTAGTGGTAGTTTGATTGTTGCTGAGTTTGATTCACTAGCGGCCGCTCAATCCTGGGCCAAAGAAGATCCTTATGCGCTTGCGGGTGTCTATAAAAATGTAGAGATTAAACCCTTTAAAAAAGTATTGCCTTAAGTACAAGCGTTTTTACTCTTACATAATTGCGCTTAATTTAGTCATGTTTGCACAGTTATCAATTATTCTTTGATACAGTCGACACTGGCTAAATACGCTTTAGAGTAAACTACGCGATAGATAAATTGATGGATAGATATAACAATGACCGCGCTTAAGCACTCTTTTTTACTTATTCTTTGCTTGGTATTTTGCAGCTCAGTGTACGCCCAGGATCGCTATATCTCTGACAAGGTTTTAGTGCCTGTCAGAAAAGGGATGAGCAATAAATTTGCTATCCTTCATAAAGGCCTGCCCAGTGGAACACGAGTCACTTTTTTAGAGCAAAGCAGCGATCGCGCCTGGAGTAAAATTCGCACCAGTAGTGGTATTACTGGTTGGGTACGCAACCAGTACTTATCGAAAAAACCAACCGCCTCTGTATTGCTGTCTGCTACGCGACAACAATTAGAAAAACTACAATTGCAACACGAGCAGCTTAAAACATCATTTGATGAACTGAACAATGACCTTGGCGCGGCTAAAAACAGCCTTAATCAACAGTCGAGTAAAGCAAGTAGCGCATTAAATGAGCTACAGTCACTTAAAGCTATTTCCTCTAGTGCAGTTGATACCAACCGCAGACTGCAAGAATTGGCTAAAAAACACCAGATGTTACAAACCGAGCTGGATATTCTTCGCGCTGAGAACCAAGGCCTCAAACAAAGTGAACGCAATACCTTTTTCGTTTACGGTGCCTGTGCAGTCTTTCTGGGTGTTCTACTCACACTGGTAGTTCCTAGGTTGAAAATGAAACGCCGCTACTCTGAGTGGGCATAATCACGTATTTCCGTTTATTTTTTCATCATACTTATATGAAGGTAGTTATATGCCAGTATCATTTTCAACGCGCCTTATACGCTATAGTTTTACAGCCTTACTGTTTCTTGGTTTACTCTCAACCGGAGTGCACTCTTACGCCAAAACGCAAGTGGTTCTCCAAACATCTCTCGGTGATATTACACTTGAGCTTTACGATGAAAAAGCACCAGTGAGTGTTGCAAATTTTCTAGAATATATCGACAGTGGTTTTTATGACGGCACTATCTTTCACCGTGTCATTCCAGGATTTATGATTCAAGGAGGCGGGTTTAATGAAAAGATGGTTAAAAAGCCTAACCGGTCGCCCATTATCAATGAATCAAATAATGGCGTAGGGAATAAGAGAGCCACTATTTCAATGGCTCGACTGCCACAGCCCGATAGCGCCAGCTCACAGTTTTTTATCAACCTCGTTGATAATGCCAACCTTGATGGCAGACCCGGAAGACCTGGCTACAGTGTGTTTGGTAAAGTCATTGCCGGGATGGATATTGTCGACAAAGCAGCCAGACAGCGCACAGGACAATTCAAACAATACGCCAACGTGCCTAAAACACCCATCATTATTACGCATGCCAAAAGAGTTGAACCTGCTAAAGCACCATAAGTTAAAAGACACATTAAATAAAAAGCTACCATAAAATTTATGCCTGCGATAATATTATCGCAGGCATAAATTCGTGTAATGGTAGATAAATTATGGCAACAATTCTCAGCGTTAACATTAACAAAGTCGCCTTACTGCGAAATTCTCGCGAGGGTAACACACCATCGCTGATTGAATTTGCACGTACCAGTATTGAGGCGGGTGCACGTAGTATCACCGTTCACCCCCGCCCTGATCAACGCCATATTCGAGCCACCGATATTGGTGAGCTAGCACTGTTTTTGCAAGACTACCCCGAGATTGAATTCAATATAGAAGGCAACCCCTTTGCAGCCGCCAATGGCGACTATCCAGGTTTTATGGCGCTGGTTAAGCAAGCCAAACCAACTCAGGCAACGCTAGTACCAGATACAGATCAACAATTGACCTCTGATCATGGCTTTAATCTGAAGCAATCAGCGAATGATCTTACCCCTGTTATAAAACAGTTACACGACTGGGGAGTAAGAGTCAGTTTGTTTATGGACCCAGACACCGAACAGATTCAGCTGGCTAAACAGAGCAAGGCCGACAGAATTGAGCTTTATACTGGCCCATTTGCCGAGAGCGCTCATCTCTATAGAACGACAGAATCACACACAGCTGAGCGTTTATTTCAGTCGTACCAAAAAGCAGCCGCTAAGGCTCATGAACTTGGATTAGGCATTAATGCTGGCCACGACCTTAGCCTTGATAACTTAAAGGTATTTCTAACCATACCTCATATTGCTGAAGTGTCTATTGGGCATGCTCTCACAATCGACGCTCTACGAATGGGCTATGCCAATGCGGTTAAACGCTACTGTGCGCTCTGCCAAAATAGCGCTTAAAATGCAACAAAGGTTTTATCAGTGCCATAGTGACAAGCTATTTCATACTCTACTGGACAGCAGCCATAATAGCGGTAACAATAGTCTTAAAACAATAATACACCACTCATCTAAGGAGTAACCCACTATGCACTCCATTCTCGTTGCAGATTATATGGATCACGATCCTCATGCTGTCACTGCGGATAGTAACGTTAAAGATGCTGTAGAAATACTGCTCAAATTCGGCGTCATTGGCGTTCCCGTTATCGACGCTACATCAACCGTTGTCGGCTATTTATCAGAACAAGATTGCATTAAAGAAATGCTCAACGATGCCTTTTATTGTGAGGAACCATCAGCAGTTGCAAAGGTTATGCAGCGTGAGGTGCTCACTGTCGGCCCAGAAACATCTATTGTTGAAATTGCACAAAAGATTTTAACCAATAAACCAAAAAACTATCCGGTTGTCGACAACGGGAAATTAGTTGGCCTTATTAGTCGCAGCCACGTCTTAAAAGCATTACTTGAAAATGACGAAGACTGCTATTTAAGAAAGTAATAACCAGCATTTGAGAAAAGCAACGGCTAAAGTTGTATAATTTTATTGTGTATGTTGGTGCATGAGCATTATACTACCGCTTTTAGCCGTTTAATCATGCCTCAAGACTCTCTAGAATATCGCCAAAAGAAACAATTATTCAGCAAAATCATTACGGTATTTGGCCGCAAACCGGTACTTGAAATCCTCGCTGACCCCAGCTTAGAGATTTATCGTTTACATCTTGCGCAATCCAATAAACACGCGCCTATTCTCGATACAATTATTGAGCACGCCAATAGCCGTGGGGTTGAGGTTGTTTATCACCCACGGCAAGCACTATCGCGCATCTCAAAAAATGGTAAACAAGACCAAGGGGTTTGTATTGACGTTTGCTCACCTAACCATCAGTCCTATCGCGAATTTCTGGCGAACAAACCTAAACAGTGCACACTGCTCGCACTAGATCGCATTACAACCCCTCAAAACGTCGGCATGATTATTCGCTCAGTAGCAGCAGGTTATATCGATGGATTATTAATACCTGAAAAGGGTTGCGCAAAACTCGACTCGCTGGTGATAAAAGCCAGTGCTGGCACCTTGTTTAAAGCACCTGTGTTACGCTGCGAGTCACTGCAAGAAGCACTAAAAGACTGCCAAACTCAAGGAGCAGTGGTCTATGGGTTATCCTCTTACGGCACCACTGTTATTAGTGACGCCACAACAGATACCTTTAGTGTATACGTGCTTGGCAATGAAACCGAAGGGATCAGCGATAGCATTATGCAGCTATGTGATAAAACCTTGTCTATCCCTATGAATAATGGTGTGGAATCACTTAATGTCGCTGTCACCGCAAGTCTGCTTGCCTTCCGGCAGCTGTTTATCAAGCCGTAGCTCAGCCGACTCTACCGCCCACAATGGCTTGGTCAGCAGTGAGGCCGCAAACATGAGTATGCTGATTATGCCACTGACCTTAAGCACGGCCAACACACCAATGCTTGCAATAGCATAACCGGCTACTAGCGCGCCAATGGGCGCTGCTCCAAATAGTGCCAATTGATAAATAGAAATACTGCGTCCACGATAGGCGCTCACGCTAAAAGCCTGCAAAATCGCTCGGCCCATATTCGATGAAACGCCCGCTACAAGCCCCCAAAAAAAAGTCAACATTACAACACCCACAACCGTAGGTTTAGCACTAATCCCCAATAAAATAATACCGCTGTAGAGCAAACTAAACAGCAACCGACGGCCGGGAAATGCCACCTCAGCACTGCGTAAAATTGCAATGGTGGCAACAATGGTGCCACTGATAAATGCCAACTGTAAACCTGCATAAAAGGCGAGATCTTTTGCATAAATATCTCTTACCAACAAGGGCAGTGCCACTACAAAAACACCAATATGAAAGCAGCCATTAAAGCTGATAAAGGCAATTAAATGACGTAAAGTAGGCTGTCGCCACGTGGATATTAAGCCATCTCTAAGTGTGACAATCAGCGGCATCACAACAGTGCTATTGCTTGCTTGATTGTCTGTGCTTCGATCAGTCGCTAAACGACGCTGTAAGCACCAGAAAAAAATACCGGCACAAATAACAATAATTATCTGTGCCAGCAACAGTATTTTTATACCAATCACGTGAAGAAAAATAGCCGCCATAATGCCTATGGCCTGCCCTGCATACTGGCATAAACTGCTTTTAGCAATAACAGATTGTAATTGCTGCACGTCTAATTGCGATAGTAAGTACTCTCGCCAAGGTTGTATAACGCCCTGTATTGCCCCCACACAAATTGCATAGATAAACAACGTAATAAATGAGAGCCAGTGCAAATTTAACATCAAGTACAGTGTACTGTGCGCTAGCGCTAATATACCTAACACGAGCGGCATGACAGATAAACCACGACGGCGATCAACAACTGCACCGGCAAAAAGTAACAATAATAAATTAGGAATTAACACTGCCGCCTGTATCCAACCAACCCAATCAGGCGCCAGCGCTAGTGCATCTACTGCAAGCCAGGGCAGTATTATAATCTGGATACCCATCGCCAGTGATAAACTGCCTACACCCAGTAAATACAGTGTTAATAATGAAAGCAATGAATCACCTGTGATAAAAAAGAAACATAGAGGTTAGTCAATCCTGCCTGAGGTTTTATTATCGCCCCAGACAGGCCAGTTCAAGTAAGCCGTTATAGTTTATAACCCGTTTCTTCGTGTAGCACTAAATCAAGCCCTTGGGTTTCAGTATCAGCGCTAACGCGAATGCCATTAGTCAAGGCGCCTGTGATTTTCAGTAAAATAAAGCTTACAACACCGGTATAGACAATCGTGGCGACTACACCAATAAATTGCACACCAAGCTGATCGGCAATAGTGACACCCTCGGCCAAGCCTTGCCCGCTAAACCATCCCAGCTCGGAAGAAGCAAAAATTCCCGCAAATAATGTCCCGATAATACCGCCAACACCATGAACGGGAAAAACATCTAAAGAATCATCAATAACAAACTTTCGTTTAATCAATTGAGTGGCATAAAAACAAATAATGCCCGCTAACAGGCCAATCACTACTGCGCCACCTGGCCCAACATAACCAGAACATGGCGTGATGGTGCCAAGACCGGCTACCATGCCTGTCACAATACCCAGCACGCTCGGTTTGCCAAACTTAACCCACTCAACACCCATCCATGCCAGTGAGCCTGCTGCCGCTGAAATATGAGTGACCAGCATAGCCATTGATGCATCACCACTAGCGCTTAATGCACTGCCTGCATTAAACCCAAACCAGCCAACCCACAACATGCCGGCACCGGTTACTGTCATAGTCAGGTTGTGCGGTGGCATTGGTGTTGTCGGAAATCCATTGCGATTACCGATAACCAATGCAGCCACTAGCGCTGCAATACCCGCTGTAATATGAACAACAATACCTCCGGCAAAATCTAACACCCCCTGTTGCTGGCTACCCAGACTACTGAGCCAGCCACCACCCCATACCCAGTGACATACAGGTGCATAAACCGTCAACAACCAAAGCCCGCTAAAAATCATCATCGATGAAAACTTCATCCGCTCAGCAAAAGCACCCACAATTAAGGCCGGTGTAATAATGGCAAAGGTCATCTGGAACATAAAGAACAGTGTTTCAGGGATATCACCACTGAGAGAGTCACTACTGACACCGAATAACAACGCTTTACTCAAATCTCCAATGAAGGGACTGCCATCAGCAAAACTTAAGCTATAAGCAGCCACCAGCCATAAAATAGACGCCATACAGGCAATAGCAAAACACTGCATCAGAACGGACAGTACGTTTTTTGACCTGACCAATCCTGCATAAAACAGCGATAATCCCGGTAGAGTCATAAATAAAACCAGTGCGGTAGATGTCAAAATCCACGCAGTATTTGCACCATTTAACGTATCGGCATTGGCTGTAACCGGCAATAGCAGCAAACCGGGCACACTCCACCATTTAAGGGCGTTAGTATGTAAGGGCATGTTGTTCTCTCTTGATAATCTAATAGGTTATTAATTGTTTTTTATTATTTTATTGGGAGGCGAGAAAATACTGCATCTTTTAGTAAATAGCAAAAATTTCTGCACAACTTGCTCATATCCAGTGCCTATTGGCCCATAATATGATTTTATGAATAAAGCCCATTAAACCAAATTTCGCCCTATTGTAAAAAGCCGTCAAAACCTCGTTTGTGGCTCGTGTTAACAAACGCGATCAGGTATTATCAGCACAACGATAAGACGACATAATTCAGGGGACACATTATGGATTTATTAAAAATAGGCGCTCAATTGTTAATGAGCAAGTTAGGTAATCAGGGCAGTGCTCTCAATGAGGGTAGCGTAGTTTCTGCCTTGGGCAGTTTGCTACCTACAAATAGCAGTGGTGACCTAGATCTAGGTGGTCTATTGGGCCAACTCAACGGCGGCGGTCTGGCCTCTCTGGCAGCATCTTGGTTAGGCGATGGCGGTAACAGCGGTATCTCAGCCAGCCAGATCTTGTCACTATTGGGTGATTCAAAGGTCAGCCAATTTGCTCAGTCGCTCAATCTTGATCAGTCAACTGCCAGTGATGGCTTAGCCAGCATGTTGCCTGAGCTTATCGACTCTAACAGCAAAGGGGGCTCACTCCTGGAATCTGCCGGTGGCGACCTTTTAGGTTCTGTTGCCAAAGGTGCGCTAGGTAAACTCTTTAGTTAATATCCCTTGTTATGGCAGGATAATAACCTGCCATAACAACCTCTTTCACACCCTATCACATGTGTACTTACGAGCTTTCTGACGAATGCTGCACATAACTGAACTTAATCTTTTTAAGCGCCCGCAAATGCCGCTTAAGTGCATCGAGGTTGTCACCTTGATTACCATCCTGATAAAGCCCTGCATTCAATAATAGGCTAATTTCATCAAACCGCTGTTTTAGAAAGGGAAAATGTACACTCACGCGTTCACAATAGTGCGCCGGTGTTTCGCCGGACTCTAACGGCAACCCTCTGCGTGCCAGCAAACGTGTAAACTCATGAAAAACAGCTGCCTCGGGTGTGTTATAAACACGGCGATTACGCAGTAGCCCCCAAGCCACTATTGCCAAAAGCACACCACCTGGGATCAACAATACCAGCGCGATACGCAGTGGTGTAATATCACCCAACAGCTCTCGCAACCAGTTTTTTTGCGTCTGCTTATCGTAACTTAACACCCAACGCTGCCAGCGAAAGTTCAATCTATCCCACTCTAGGCGCAGCCGATTCAGCCAGGCAACAGAGCGATAACGCGATAGTGAATAAGCATCGGAGACCTGCTCACGGTCAGTATCCGTTAATGCCTCGCGCAACCCCTGCTCTACTCTATTAGGTGCCACTGCTGCGGTAGGGTCTACACGTACCCAGCCCTTCCCGGCTAACCATACCTCAGCCCATGCATGTGCATCATATTGATAGACCATCACATACTGATCAATATCATTAATTTCGCCGCCTTGATAACCGACCACAACGCGAGCTGGAATACCCGCACTGCGCATCAATACAACAAAGCTACTGGAGAAGTGCTCACAAAAACCCGCAAGTGAAGAAAATAAAAATTCATCAACAGAGTCTCTACCGAGTAAAGGCGGTGATAATGTATAGCTAAAACGCGCATTATAAAAATCAAGCACTCGTCTGATATAGGCTTGATCACTGTCAACTTCACTGCGCCACTGCTTAGCCATAGCGTTTGTTTTTTCATTAAACCCTTCAGGTAAGAATAGTGACTCGCGCCTGATTTGGGGGGCTAACGTAGGTTTTGACCAAGCGCTAATAGCAGAGGAGTTCACTCGATATTGAATGCGTTGATCAATAAGCTTACCGACTAATTCTTGCTGAACACTGCGCGCTACTGCACGATTTTGAACCTGACCATAAGGCAGTGTGTAGAGCCAATCTTGACCCGTTGCCTCAAGCACAATCTGGTAGCTGTTTGCTTCTCTTTCGGTATTGATAACAGGTGTTGCATAAGCACGATCCATAAAGGAATCACCGGATAACACAATACTCAGGGCACTGCGCTGCCAGCGCCTACCATCAAAATCTGTTAAGACTAAGCCTCGCCAATAGCGATCACTCACCACAGGGATAGGCCCATCAAAGCTTGCTCTAAATGCCAGCTCACCATTGCGAGTTAAGTTGCTAAAATCACCCGGTGACATACTGTCGCTGACACCCGTATAGCTAGAATCACTTTGAATAGGCACCGACCACAAAGCCCCAAAGCGCGGTAAAATAAAAAACATGACCAACATTAACGGGACACTTTGCAACAATAGTGCAGAGGTTAGTCGCAAGGTGCGCCGAGAGGGTTTACCCGGTTGATTCTCATGTAATGCCAGTAGTACAGCCGTAATCACCCAGAGCGTAACAACCGCATACAATGTCATTAACAGCGTTTGATTAAAAAGAAAGTGACAAGCAATAATAAGATAGGCGATATAAACAAGGCCAATGGCATCGCGATAGCCTTTTACTTCAATCAGTTTTAACACAAAGGCTGTCACTAACAGCCCGACTAACGACTCTAGTGCAAACCACTGATCATAGTGTGAAACAACAGCCCCAACAGCCACGACAACCAGCAGTGCTTTAACCCAGCGGTTGGGATAATTCCATTGTCCTTGGGTTATTTTTACACGCCAAATAACAATAATAATATAAGCCAGTGAAAGTGTAATAGGCACCCGTGGTAGATGAGATAGAAAGGCCAGCCCGTGAACGGTTAACAATAGCCATAATTGATAGCGCGGTATGTCATCGGTTTTATTGCTATAGGGTGTCATGATAGATTCACTACCCTATCTACAGCAGGCATATCAAATGTTGCCAGTGCACTGAGTACTGCTTGTTGATGGGAAGCCCCCTGTGCTGGAGCAATATCAATACCGGGCAGACGTAGACCATAAGTCATCGTTGACTGCTCAATCGCCAAGACACAAAAACACATTTGTGAGAGCCTGACCTCTGTCGATAAGCCTGAGAACTGTTGCCAATCTAACCACAAATATTGATCGACATTATGTTCAAACAACTTTGTAGCCAACCCTTGGCCTCGGGCTAGTGAACGCCAATTAATTTGACGAGGTGAATCACCGGGCTGATATTCTCTGATACCGGCAAACTCATCACCATTACCTGGGCGAGTTTTTACTGCATATTGATCATCGGTATCATCTAATGAGTGTTGCTGTGGTGTTTTGTCGTTTTCAATAGGTTTAGGGTATCCGAGTAATAAGGTATCAAAATCTAGATAAGCCCAGGCGCGAATAACCCCTAAAGGAAAAACCGTATTGATTTTTAATCTACCGGGGTCGGCGTATCCACGCTGTGTAACCGGTACTGACAATGTCAATGTGACAGGCGCATCACTTGCCAAATCAATGCTGTGACTTGCACCACCTGCCCAGTGGATGATAACCGCCTGATAATGGCGTGGGCGGGTGCGTTTAACCGTTAAAGTGATCTGTGCATGGGCACCAACAAAACCCGGTGTCGTATCATTTAGCGTGAACTGCAAGCCCGATAAGTTAGCGTAGGTATGCAATATACTAACGATCATCAACGATAATAATAAAAATGAGAGCGCCAAAATAAGATTATTTTGATAATTAGTGCCCAACAACCACAGCAATATAATTAGACATAAGAATGTCAAACCAGACAAAGAGGGAAATATAAAAATATTGCGCTGGTATAATTGCTGTTGCTTTTGTGGTGGCACACGACGCCGGAGCCAACGCTTATAATAAGCGCGAATGCGCTGTTGTAAGGGCATCAATAGGCCGTATCGAGACACAGAACCAACCTCTTCGCAAAAACACTATTGGTGAGAAAAAACCGTTGAGTAATGTATTGATTACTTCGCATAAATTAAAACAACCAGTTTTTTAATCACACCCCATTAAAACAGATTATGTTTTCACTGAAACACAACCTAAATTTATCGATAAGACTGTAGGTTGATGTGGTGTTAGCCAATATCACTGAGCAACACTACCCTACGGATTTATTCAGCAAAACCACGTTATAAAACTACTCAACAACAGCAACTTGCTTCAGTATGCTGCCCACCATATTATTGGCAACAGCTATACTGGCTGACGGTTGCAGGCGGTGCCCTGCTACAGCGGGCATAACATACTGGAGATCCTCTGGAATCACATGGGCTCTACCGTGTACAAGCGCCCAGGTTTTTGCACAGTGCAACCACGCCATAGCCGCACGCGGTGAAAGCCCGTGATCAAAATCGCTTGCTGTTCGCGTAAATGCCAATAGGCGCTGTAAATAATCCAGCAGATGGTCACTGGCCTTAACTTGGTGAACACTCCCCTGGATGGCCAACAGCGTATCACTACTAATAACAGGCTTTAATACTGCCAGCTTACTACGAGGGTCTTTTCCTTGCAGTAGTAAACGCTCTGCTCGAGCATCGGGGTACCCCAGTGAAATGCGCATCATAAAACGGTCAAGTTGAGATTCAGGCAACGGGAATGTACCTGATTGTTGTAGCGGGTTTTGGGTCGCAATCACAAAAAAGGGATCACTTAATGTATGGGTTGTGCCGTCCACACTGACTTGTCTTTCAGCCATTGCCTCCAGCAATGCACTTTGCGTCTTAGGCGAGGTTCGATTGACTTCATCAGCTAATAGTACCTGTGTAAACAATGGCCCACGACGAAACTCAAAGTGGCTAGTCTGTTGATTATAAATAGACACACCCACAACATCAGCGGGTAGTAGGTCACTGGTAAATTGAATTCGTTGATACTCTAGCCCCAATGCCTGCGCCAGAGCTTGTGCTAATGTTGTTTTACCCATACCGGGTAAGTCTTCTATCAGTAGATGGCCTCGAGCAAATAAACACGTCAGCGCTAAGCGAATCACCTCTTCTTTACCCAGTAGAATACTGCTAAGAGACTTAACTAACGTATTAACGGTTGAGACAAGAGGACTGGATTGTTGAATATGTTGCTGCTGTTGCATACTACTTAACCCTACTTCTATTTGTTAGTGCACACCCACATTTAAACGCTGAACAGCCCGCTTACCAGCAGTACTACATAGCGGCGATACCTCGCGCTAGATCAGCGATAAGATCATCGATTGACTCAAGACCAACGGCCACCCGAATCAGATTCTCTGTGATACCTGCCTGGCGCTTATCGTCATCTGATAAACGACCATGTGTGGTTGTAGCAGGGTGCACAATGGTTGTCTTTACATCACCGAGATTTGCCGTTAATGACACCATTTTAGTAGCATCAATTAACTGCCAGGCTTGTTCGCGCCCACCTCTTACTCGAAAGGATAGCACACCACCGAAGGCACGTTGTTGTCGACCCGCAAGCTCATGGCCCGGATGAGAAGTAAGCCCGGCATAAAAGACTTGTTCGACTTCAGGCTGCTGCTCTAGCCATTGGGCTAGCTGTAAGGCATTAGCGCTATGAGCATCCATACGCAAGCGCAGTGTTTCTAGGCTTTTAAGAAATACCCACGCATTAAACGGGCTCATAGTAGGTCCACAGGTACGCAAGAAACCCAGCACTTCATCCATTACCTGTTTATTACCCACAACCACACCACCGACACAGCGCCCCTGCCCATCGAGATACTTAGTGGCCGAGTGAATGACAATATCAGCACCCAGTGCTAATGGCTGTTGCAACGCCGGGGTACAAAAGCAATTATCCACAATAAGCAGACAATCTCTCGTTTTGGCCAATGCTGATAGCAAACCAATATCGGCGACTTCACACAATGGATTTGAAGGTGTTTCAACAAAGAGTAATCGAGTTTTCTGGTCGATAGCAGCATCCCATGCATCGTAATCAGTGAGATTAACAAATGTCACTTCAACGCCAAACTTTTGCAAATATTTGGTAAACAACACACTTGTCGTACCAAACACACTGCGCGAGCAGACAATGCGATCGCCCATATTTAACAGTGCCATGCATGTGCTTAAAATCGCTGCCATCCCTGAGGATGTCGCCACCGCAGCCTCGCCGCCCTCTAGTGCAGCAATACGCTCTTGAAAGCTGCGCACTGTTGGGTTGGTATAGCGTGAATACACATTGCCTTCACTTGCACCAGAAAAACGATCAGCCGCCTCCTGTGCCGAAGAAAACACATAGCTAGAGGTCGGAAAGATAGCTTCACTATGCTCGCCCTCGCCTGTGCGAGAAATACCCGCACGGATAGCCAAGGTGTCCAAGCCTAAATTTTCCAGCAGTAGTGAATCATCATCACGGTTATTATCTGTCATCAATCAATACTCTCTACTATTGCACTCACGCACCCGCAGCATCATTGTGGATACCGACAAGATTGGTATCACCACTACCTAAATGCTGTTTTGTTTTTTGTGCAGAGTCATTGCGCGCAGCAGCTAAGCGATCTAAATAGTGTTGATCTACACCACCGGTAACATATTCGCCATTAAAAACCGCACAGTCAAATTGGCTGATAGCCGCATTACCCTCGGCAGAGGCCGAGATTAAATCATCAAGATCCTGGTAGATTAACCAGTCGGCGCCAATCGCTTCGCGCACTTCTTCATCGGTTCGGCCATGAGCGATTAACTCATCGACCGAAGGCATATCAATACCATATACATTAGGGTACTTAACCGCAGGAGATGCCGAGGCAAAGTACACTTTATTAGCACCGGCATCGCGAGACATCTGAATTATCTGTTCACAAGTGGTGCCACGCACAATGGAGTCATCCACTAACATTACATTTTTATCTTTAAATTCCAAACCAATAGTATTGAGCTTTTGCCGCACTGATTTTTTGCGCTGTTGTTGGCCCGGCATAATAAATGTGCGCCCAATGTAGCGATTTTTCACCAGACCTTCGCGAAATTTTACCCCTAACCCTTGAGCGAGTGCCTGAGCGGCAACACGGCTACTATCAGGAATCGGCACCACCACATCGATATCGTGATTAGGATTTTCACGCAGAATTTTTTCAGCCAGTTTTTCACCTTGACGCAATCGCGATTTATAAACGGAAACACCATCCATAATTGAGTCCGGGCGCGCAAAGTAGACATGTTCAAAAATACACGGCGAGTGTGTTTGCTTTTTAGTGCACTGACGAGCAAAGAGCTCCCCCTCTGTAGTAATATAAATAGCTTCACCAGGTTCAACATCGCGCACTAATGTAAAGCCAAGTACATCCAATGCAGCACTTTCAGAGGCGACCATATACTCTGTACCCTCTGCGACTTCTCGTTTGCCATAGACTAGAGGGCGAATACCATGCGGGTCGCGAAAGGCAACAACACCATAGTTAGCCAGCAGAGCAACAACCGCATACCCACCTTTAACACGCTTATGCATACTTTCTACAGCGGTAAAGATATCCTCCGGTTGTGGTTGTAGCTTGCCTAGAATTTGCAGTTCATGAGCAAATACATTTAAGAGCGCCTCAGAGTCAGAATCCGTATTAATGTGGCGTAAGTCATCTCGGTAAAGTTGGTCGCATACCTGTTCGGCATTAATCAAATTACCATTATGTGCTAATGCAATACCATAGGGAGAGTTCACATAAAAAGGCTGAGCTAACGCCGGGCCTGAATTACCCGCGGTAGGATAACGAACATGGCCAATACCGTAGTTGCCCGTTAAGCGCTGCATGTGGCTTGTGCGAAAGACATCCTTAACGAGGCCATTAGATTTTTGTTGAGAGACACGGCCATTGTCACAGGTAACAATACCGGCGGCATCTTGCCCACGATGCTGGAGCATAGTTAATGCATCGTACAGGTTGAGATTTACATCGCTTTTACCAACGATTCCGACGATACCACACATAGGATTTCCTCTACTTCAATAGCCTGAGATCAGTGTACTCTCTCAGAAGATGTTTAACAGCTAAGGCTAACAATACCACTATTAGCTGTGACTATAGTAAATTAGTGACTTCTTTAGAGATTGATGATGTAAATAGCTCAAAAGTGCTTTCCATACTGACAAAATGGGGGATCAGCATAGATTGCTGCCACCAGATATCTTTATCAATAGGTAAAAACTTGGGCACGTAGACAACCGCAGCCAATATAATCAAAGTCCCTCTGGCAAAGCCAAATAGCATTCCGAGCAACCGATCAGTACCTGATAGGCCCGTCACTTTAACCAGTGTTGAGATTAAATAATTCACCGCAGCGCCAACTAATAGCGTCGCTACAAATAATAGCCCAAAGGCACTGACCTGTCTTAGTGATGGCGTTGTAATCTGTGCTTCCAGCAGACTGGCTAACGGCGCACTGAAGTGATTCGCAATCAGAAAGGCTGCAACCCAAATTAGTAGCGATAGCGCCTCTTTGATGAAACCCCGCTTAATACTGATTAAACTAGAAACTGCCAATATAATGACTATTGCGTAATCAGCCCAATTCATTGATTGCGTCCATAATAGGTATGTTGTTGATGTGCGCGCATTTTAGCAGAGCATTTGTCGCAATAGTAGCGTCAACGTAGGTAAGTGCCCAATTATAGGTTGCCACTATTTGGCCGTAAATTTAAGTACTAGGGCATTGAGAGAATAGGCCTTGTCGAGTTTCTTTTTAAGCGCTGTAGCCTGTTTTTGGTCAACAACAGGCCCTACAAAGACTCGGCTCACGGTCCCTTTTTGCGTATTGAGCGTGCGTATATAGGCACGATACCCCTTAGCTAGCAACTTATCGTTAAAGGCTTTGGCGCGCGCACTCGCTTTAAAACTGGCAACTTGCACAACCCATGCCCGTGGTATTCCCTTGCTATCGAGACCGGGCTTGAGTGCTTTTTTCACAACCTTGGGCTTTGCTGTCGGTGTAGGCTCTGCTATAGATTGTGGCTTAAGAGGTGCAATGTTACTGGCTACCTCTTGCTTATCTGTTGTATTTGGCTCAACAACCGACGGAGATTCAACAACTGCGACTGGTGGCTGATAGGCCTGACCGGGCTGCGGTGCAGGATCAAACCCCTCTGGCTTTTGTGCAATATCAATAGTGACAGGTTCAACAACCGGTGCAACAGGAATAAGACTTGTCGTATCTATCGGTATACGTGTATCGCGCTGAAATAGCGACGGCAGAAAAATAACGGCTAATGCCACCAGAACCAATGCACCGACTAAACGCTGCTTTAAACCATCATCCAAGGTTTATATACCTCCTAAAGTACAATAGTGAACAAGCCACTATTGTATTCCTAACTGTAGCTGAACGTCAGCTACGCTAAAAAATGAACCAAAAATTACAATAGTATCACCAGGCTCACTATCGGCTAGTGCCTGCTGAAAGCCTGTAAACACACTTGCACTTAAGTACACCGATGGTGCGTTGATGTAAGTTGCTATCGTTGCCGCAGATGCCGCTCGGGGGATATTCGCCAATTCGCCGATATACCAACGTGAGATAACACTCACTAGAGGGTCGACAATACCTGCGATGTCTTTATCTGCCATTACCCCCATCACAGCCACAATAGCTTGCCCATGCTCAATCTGTGCTAAACGATTAGCCAGCGCTTGCGCAGCCGCAGGATTGTGTGCCACATCAAAAATAAGGTGCCGCTGCTGATACTCAACACACTGATAACGACCGGCTAGTGCCAAACGACTACAAATGCGCTCAAGTTCATGGGTATCGGGCATATCACCCAAGGTAGCAAGCACCTGTAAGGCAGCCGCAATACTTGTAGCTGGCAAAGACGGCTGGGGTAGAGATACTCGCGTTGCCAGTGCCGGGCCACCGACCCAGGTAAGCCCAGGTAGATGCTCGTCTTTTTCTAGTAAAAAGTCACGACCTAGCTGGTGTGCATGGGCATGTTGAACAACCAATTCCTGAAGTGTTTCAGGAGCGTCAACCACGGCACTAATGAGCACTTTATCAGGCCTTGCTATGCCGGCTTTTTCAAGCGCGATTTGGCCAAGGTCATTACCTAGCCAAGATTCGTGATCCAGTGCTATTGATGTAATAACGGCGATATCAGTATCGACAATATTAGCCGCATCCAGCCGACCTCCCAGTCCGACCTCCAAGATGATGACATCTAAAGGCTGCTGGGCAAATAGCCATAATGCAGCAAGGGTACCAAACTCAAAATATGTCAGTGAAATATCTTCGCGAGCGTTATCGATAACACAAAAGGCTTCACACATTTGTGCCTCAGTGGCGTTATTGCCATTGAGATGAACTCGCTCACAGTAGTGATGCAAGTGGGGAGAAGTATAGGTACCAACTTGTAATTGTCGGGCCAGCAGGCACTGCTCTAAGGCCGTAATACAAGAGCCTTTACCATTGGTGCCGGCGACAGTGATTACCTTGGTTTTATCTACACACAAACTACCCGAAAAGGGATAGCCCTCATAGTTTGAAGCGCCAATAAGGCCAAGGTTTCTAGCCACACTCGATATTCGCCCAAGCCCTAGATCAATGGCTTTAGGGTGTAGTTCTTCGAGCCACTCAAGCCATTGAGATAATGTTTGAAAACGTGCAGCAGGCATTTATTAAACGACGGTTTCGCTGTTGTCGGTATCGTTGTCAATATCCGTATCACTGTGGGCGTCAGCCTCAGGCTCGGCATCGACAATATCGACCTCGGTATCATCTGTCGGTATTGTGTAGTGAGTGAGCTTAGCCAGAAGGCCTGCAACGGTTGAGCACATATCACGGCGATGCACAATCATATCAATAGCGCCGTGATCCAGTAAAAATTCACTGCGTTGAAAACCTTTAGGTAATTTCTGACGAATAGTCTGTTCAATAATAGCTGGGCCTGCAAAGCCTGCCCGGGCACCTGGTTCGGCAATATTAATATCGCCCAACAATGCAAGGCTTGCTGACACACCACCATAAACAGGGTCTGTCATATACGAAATATAAGGCACACCCTGCTGCTTTAAGCGCTCAACTATAGCGCTGGTTTTTGCCATTTGCATCAACGAAATTAACGCTTCCTGCATGCGTGCACCACCCGTGGCAGGAAAGCATACAAAGGGAATTTTTTCTGCTAAGGCCAATTGTGCAGCACGCGTAAATCGCTCACCAACAACATATCCCATAGAGCCACCATGAAATGAAAACTCAAACGCAGCGGCGACAATAGGTCGTCCATTAAGCTCCCCTTTCATTGCAACTAATGCATCCTTTTCACCGGTTGCTTTTTGGGCACTTGAGAGGCGATCTTTATATTTTTTAATATCTTTAAACTTGAGACGATCGATTGGCTCGACATCAGCGGCAATTTCTTCTCGGTTATCTTCATCGAGAAATAATTCTAAACGCCGTCTTGCGCCAATACGAAAATGGTGGTCGCACTTTGGGCAAACATCTAAATTGCGCTCCAGCTCCGGGCGATAAAGTACAGCACTACACTTTACGCATTTTTTCCATAACCCTTCAGGAACTCGACTACCTCCAGTGCGATTAGAACGCACCATGCTCGGTACAATTTTATCTAGCCAACTCATCAGTGTTTCTCTTTTAATTCAATTAATTCACGATTAATAGCATACTACTGGCAACCCAATTTCGTGGCGCCAACTATGCCACCTAGGCGTTACTATCAAGGCCTTTGCGAATAGCCCCGACTAATTCACCGACAGCACTTGCAATCGACGTGGATGTTTCACCATCCATTTGACCCATTTTATCAACCAGCACACTACCGACAACCGCGCCATCGGCATATTGTGCAACAGCTTTTGCCGAAGCGCCGTCTTTAATACCAAAGCCGACACAAATTGGCAGTGTCGTATATTCTTTAATTAACGCCAATTTTTCTCTAACGGACTCAACATCTAAATGCCCTGCACCTGTCACTCCTTTCACAGAGACATAATAAACAAAACCACCGGCGTGCTCGAGCACCTTACTAATACGTTCTTTACTGGTGGTAGGTGCGAGCAGATAAATATTTTCAAGCCCCGCTTCACGCAACTGTCTATTAAAATCAATTGCTTCCTCGGGGGGCAGGTCAACGGTAATTAATCCATCGACACCCGCATGAAGCGCTTTTTCAATAAATTGCGTGCGCCCCATTCGCTCAATAGGGTTGGCATATCCCATTAAAACAACAGGTGTGTCACTGTCTTGTTTACGAAACTCAGCCACAACCGCCAGTGTACTTAACAGGCTGACATTATGTGTCAATGCGCGCTCATGCCCCAGCTGAATAACTACACCTTCAGCCATAGGATCTGAAAATGGTACGCCCAGCTCGATAATATCAGCACCATTAGCCACCAATGCATGCATAGTATGCAAGGTAGTATCGGGCTTTGGGTCACCACTGACAATGTAGGTGACCAAGGCTTTTTTATTGTTGCTTTTTAGCGCGGCTAAGCGCTGATTAATTCGGTTCATACGATAGCAAAGGCTCATTATAATAGTGATATAAAAGAACTAAAGGCGAAACAACGTACCGTACCATTACACGCTGATACCATCAATCTCGGCAACAGTAAGGATATCTTTATCACCACGCCCGGATAGATTGACAATAATAATCTCATCTTTTGCCATGTCGCGAGCGAGCTTTTCAGCGTAAGCAACCGCATGGCTAGTCTCTAGCGCTGGCATAATGCCTTCAATTTGTGTCAACCCACGAAAGGCATTGAGTGCTTCATCATCGTTAATGGCAACGTAGTTAGCACGGCCAATATCTTTTAACCATGCATGCTCAGGGCCAACACCGGGGTAATCAAGACCAGCTGAAACAGAATGTGTGTCAATGATTTGTCCATTTTCATCTTCCATCAGATAAGTGCGATTGCCGTGTAGCACACCGGGAACACCATCATTTAATGGCGCCGCATGGCGCCCAGTAGCCAAACCTTCGCCACCGGCTTCAACACCGTACATTTTTACACTTTTATCTTCAAGGAAGGGGTGAAACAATCCAATCGCATTAGAACCACCACCGACACAGGCGACCAATGCATCGGGTAGCTGTCCGGTTTGCTCTAAACACTGAGAGCGTGCTTCACGGCCGATAATTGCCTGAAAGTCTCTGACTAATTGAGGGTAAGGGTGAGGGCCGGCAACGGTACCTATAATGTAAAATGTATTATCGACATTAGTTACCCAGTCACGCATTGCTTCATTCATGGCGTCTTTCAAGGTTTTTGAACCAGCAGTGACCGCATTTACTTTAGCACCGAGCAACTTCATTCGGTAGACATTAAGCGATTGGCGCTGCACATCCTCAGACCCCATAAACACTTCACATTCAAGCCCTAGACGCGCGGCAACGGTGGCCGTAGCTACACCGTGCTGGCCTGCACCTGTTTCAGCAATTACCCGAGGTTTTCCTGAATACTTAGCCAGTAGTGCCTGCCCAATGGTATTGTTAACCTTGTGAGCACCAGTATGATTTAGATCTTCGCGCTTTAAATAAATTTGTGCCCCACCTACTTTTTTGCTCCAGCGTTCAGCATGATACAGCGGTGAGGGGCGACCAACATAGTGAGCCAGATCTTTATCAAACTCAGCTTGAAACCCAGCATCATTTTTAAGTCGTTGATACATTTCAGTTAATTCATCCAGAGCCGCTATTAGCGTTTCCGAAACAAATCGGCCACCAAAAATACCAAAATGCCCATTACTATCGGGAAAACTGGCATAATCAATAGTGGCAGTATCAGTTACATTATTCACCTATCATACTCCTACTGTTGCATGATTAATAAACGCAAACACTTTTGCGTGATCTTTAATACCTGCGCTGGCTTCAACACCACCGCTGACGTCAACGCCATATGGCCGGGCCTGACGGATACCCGCCGCGACGTTTTCCGGTGTTAAGCCACCGGCTAACACTAAGGGTTTTGATACAGATGCAGGCACTTTAGCCCAATTGAATGTTTCACCCGTGCCACCGGGAATGCCCTTCTTATAGGTATCCAACAATATACCTGCTGCACGAGGGTGCCCATCAATGGCCGTATTAACATCAACCCCCTCTTTCATACGCAGTGCTTTCATATAAGGACGATTGAATTGTTCACAATAATGCTGATCTTCGTTGCCATGAAATTGCAATACATGTAGAGGAACCTGTGAGAGTACATCATTCACATAAGAGGCTTGGGCATCAACAAATAAGCCTACAACTGTAACCAGTGGGCCAACGGCATAGGCAATGTCGATGGCCTGCGCTATTGTGACACTGCGTGGGCTAGGTTCATAAAAGACCAACCCTATTGCATCGGCACCTGATGATGCCGCAAATACAGCATCGTTAACTGATGTAATTCCGCAGATTTTAATTTTTGGCAGATATCGATGATCCATTGCTTGTCTCGCCAGAAAACCCTGTTGTTGCCAATACAGTGAAAGCGTGCATGTTAGCAGAAATTTACGCAGAATGCTGTAGATCTTACCGAAGTACAATCAGCTGAAAAAACAGAGGCTTAATTGTTATTATCATTAATAAAATAAGGGCCTTTAGACATGTGAGGAAGGCCAAATTCATCACTGTATTGAACATCAACCAAATATAAGCCATCTGCCGGAGCGGTCACCCCTGCGCACCGTCGATCCATGCTCTTTAACACATCCCCGGCCCATGTAACCGGCGCCTGCCCTGCGCCAATAGCACACAAAACCCCCACAATGTTGCGCACCATATGATAAAGAAAGGCATTGGCTTGAACTTCAATTACGATGAAGTCACTTTGCCGATGAATATTAATCTTATCCATTCGGCGAATCGAGGTTTTTGCCTGGCACTGCGTTGCACGAAAGGCGTTAAAATCATGCTCACCAATAAGCAATTGCCCCGCTGCGTTCATTTTTGCCACATCCAGACGGCGGCGATCCCAAGTCACTTGCTTATGCAACAGTGCTGAAGGAGTTGGGTGATTGTAAATAACATAACGATAACAGCGTGATTGTGCACTAAAACGAGCATGGAACCGACATGAGACAGACTCCATCCAGCGGATACTCACACCATCAGCCAAGTAGGTATTGGCCCCACGAAGCCATGCTTTTACAGGCCGTTTAGCCAGAGTATCGAAGTGAACAACCTGGTTGGTCCCGTGTACACCCGCATCAGTGCGTCCAGCACAAGAGACCGCAATGGTTTCATCGGCAATAGCACTTAATGATGCCTCTAGCGCTTGCTGTACAGTAGCAACACCTGATTTTTGATACTGAAAACCGTGAAATAAACTGCCGTTATACTCAATTCCCAATGCAATACGCTGCATTTCACTGGGAAATACACGCTCATCAAGCACTTCTCCATTGCGGCTATAGGGTTTTTGAACAGGTTTAAAACGTTGTAGTGGCATAAAAAAATCGTATAAGTATAAACAATAAAAGCGGGCTATAAGCCCGCTTTTATTGTGTTACGTAATCTCGGTTAATTAGAGTTTAGCTTTTAACTCTGTCGCTTCATCTTTTTGATGCTGATTACCTTCTTGCATCACTTCATCAAGAATATCATCAGCCCCTTCTCTATCACCCATATCAATATAAGCTCTCGCAAGGTCGAGCTTAGTCGCGACTTCATCGACACTATCTAGAAAATCGAGATCGTCATCGCTATCGGTGAGCGCAGATGCGCTGTTAGCGCCATTAAGCGATGGCACACTATCAATGACCGCATCACTAACCGTTTCAGCAGGAGCAATATCATTATTGGAAAGCACTTCATCAAATACTGAATCTTCCGCATCCTTAAGCGTATCAGAGGATTGTGCATCAATAACACTCTCAGCATCATCTCGAATCTCTGCAACAGAGAGTGAATCGATTGGTGCACTGCCTAAATCGGGCATAACATCATCCAAATCAGCCGTCATTGCCTCAATTTCTTGATCCAGCGACATCATATCGACATCCGCAGGTGGCATCTCAAGATCTAGCTCACCACCATCAAGATCATCACCAAGGTCGAGGTCGAATTCACTTTCAACAGCAGCCTCGACACTATCGGCAAGCGGTTGTGACTCAGCAATATCGCTTAATTCACTATCGTCACTACTCTCTAGCTTAGTGTCCAGCGATTGCATATCAAATTCAAGGTCAGCCAGCACATCACCTGCTTCACTGTCAGTACTCATTGATGCCAGCGCAGAATCGTCCAAATCGAGATCAAATTCTGTTGTAAATGCCATATCGGCATCGGCATCACCTTCAGCGGTGTCGTCCAATTCAAAGCTAATATCACCGATATTATCACTGCCTGATACACTAGTTTCTGCTGAATCAGTTGACGTTAAATCAGACTCAGCAAGAGCATTGGTTTCCTCAAGCGATTGCTCCATATCATTAGCAAGCTCACCTATACCCAAATCATCAAGGCTATCTAATGCACTTGAGATATCATTATCCAACTCAAGGCTATCACCCTCACCTTCACTCAAACTGATATCGTCTAGATCGGCTGTTAGATCAGTGCCATCCAGATCGAATGGCATATCGAGACTTACCTCTGCTGTATCCGCATCAAGATCAGCACTTAACTCATCCTCCAGACCCGAAAAGTCCAAATCTAAATCAAGCGATAGCTCGTCATCAGCATCAGCATCAGCATCAAGTGATGTTAAGGTATCAGCAGGCTCTGACACTGCATCATCTGCATCCATCTCAAGCATGTCGTTGTCAAGCGCACTGTCAAGCGGCTCAACAGCTACTTCTTCGGTTGCCGCTAAGGATGTATCCTCAGTATCGTTCAACGACAATGCAGATGACATATCCAGTTCAGGCTCACTTGTCAGCTCTGTGGTTTCTTCAAACAAGCTCTCATCGAGGTCAATATCAAGATCATCAATAGTGCTGTTGATGTCATCTATCACTTCAACATCAGCACTTGCCCCTGTATCGTCATCGCCTAGAGAGTAACGGCTGACATCAAATTCACCCGCATTCGGAATACGGTTTCGCAACTCTTGTGCACGGTTGTTCAAAGCGGTATGCCCTAATGGCAACAGCTGTGCATACTGGCTATCAAACTCTTGTATATTTTGCGACTCGGCATACACTTTTAACAGTGCCATTCTCGCATCGGCATTATCCGGGTTTTGTTGAATTTCTTTTAAGAGTAAATCTTCTGCTTTATCGTATTGCCCAAGGCTGAGATAAATTTCTGCCTCACCAACAGCGTCATCGGTTTGCGCCTCAACAGGTGCTTCTTTTTCTTCTGCAATATCATCCATAATATCGATATCATCCAACTCTTGTGCAAAGGCATCATAGTCGGTCTGATCATCGTCGCTACTCTCTTCGAGAATATCCTCATCCATTAGGTCCAGGTTTTCAAATTGTTCATCTTGCTCATCGCGACCGCGACGTTTTAAGAAGGCCAACAAGCCAACCAGCAATGCAACCAGAGCGATACCGATGGCAATAATATTGTCTTTAATAATATCAATAATGCCAGGGGCAGCAGGGGCAGGCTCTACCGGCGCAGGTGTAGCAGCAACAGGTGCCGGTTCCTGAACCGTATTCTCAGGTGCACCAGCTGCTACCGGGTCAGTAGTTGCAGGTGCATCAGTAGTGGCGACGGTATCCTCAGCCGCAGAATCTTGTGTAACTGATGTGCTATCAACCGGGGCTTGCGAATCATTGGCAGCCGTCTCATCTGAATCTACGGTGCTCTCACCAGTAGATGCCTGAGCCTCATCCTGTGGTTTTTGTGATGTAAGCTGTAGTGCACGCAATTGCTCATTGCTCACTTCTAACAACTTCTCCATCGTCTCGATTTGTTCTTCTAAATCACTAACCCTAGAAGATAATTCTGTATTTTCACGCTTTGAACGATCAAGCTCTTCTTGCGCGGTGGTGAGTTGTCGCTGTAGTGATTCACCTTCACCGCTAGTGCCAGTACCTTTGGCATTGCCAGAGGGTGTATCGCCGCCGAGCTTAAGACGCCCTTCTGTCTGCGTATTTGTAGGGGCAGTGGTGCGTCGACTAGTCCCTTTTAACGCGGCACCAGTTGTGTTGTTCCACTCCTGGTTTTGCGAGGCTACCTGCGATACAGCATCTTGATGTCCGGTTGCTGCAATTTCATCTTTCGAAGGTATTCGCAATACTTGCCCTTTGCGCAAGCGATTAATATTACCATTGACAAATGCGTCGGGGTTGGCATTTTGAATAGCCAACATCGCCTGATGAACGCTCACACTACGATCCGGGCGTGTACGCAGTGCAATTTCCCACAGGGTATCGCCAGAGGCGACCCGATAATCGCCAGAGATACCTGAATCAGCCGTGCTCGAAGGACGAGTAACGCGTGGGCTAGCGACCTCTCGCGTAGTTTGTGCTGGCTGACGTGACGCTGGTTGAGCGCGAGGCGCCTGCACCGGCGCAGGTGTTGATCGGCGCTGTTCAAAAACAGGCAAATCCATTAGCACAGTGTATTCACGCAACAAACGACCACTTGGCCATTGGGTTTCTATTAAAAAGTTTAAATAAGGCTCGCGCACTGGGCGTCTTGAAGTCACTTTAAGCTTAGGTGACGAGGCGTTTGATAAATCAACTTCAAATTTGAGATCACTCAGAAAGAACACACGCTCGACACCAACGCGGTTAAAGTCCTCTGATGATGCCAAGGACACCAAAATCTCATTCGCCGATAAATCTCTGACTTGCAACAGCCGTATCTCAGCTTCAAGCGGCTCATTTAATGACGACTTAAGAGAAATCTCACCCAAGCCTAAAGCATGAACGAAATGGGTGTGAAAAAGTCCCGTCAGTCCGATAACTAAGGCCAGTTTGCGAAGCTGCATAGGATTATCCTTTATTGTGTTTGCACTGCTTGTTGTGTGTTACTTGTATTTTGAGAGACATAGCCTTAACCATTAATTAATTGAGCGCTGTTATTACACTTAGCAAAATTTGAATAAAGTATGCCCTGTAAATGCTGTTTTAATGAATGAAGTCACACTTTTTGTTAAAAGACGTGTGTTTTTGTTAAACCATGGGTACATAGAGCACTACATAATAATAGTTAAAGTGCCGCCCAACGATAGGTTAAATATTCGATAAAATAATACACAGAGTATTAAAACTGTCTAAAATGTTAAATTTTCACCAAAACGATCAAAAAACAAACCAAAACAGATCAAATATTAACCCAGCGAATATTTCTCCCCAGAACTATTCAGATTATAGTACAAAAAACCTCGAATAAGCCTTCACTCATTGCGCTAAGTATTCATTATAAATAGCTTTTTATCAACTCTTCTGCAACTTGAACTGTGTTAAGCGCCGCACCCTTTCTGACATTATCCCCTACAACCCATAAATTCAGACCACGGCCATGGCTTAAGTCATTGCGAATACGGCTCACAAAAATAGCATTTTCACCTGCACCACTGCCAACCGGCGTTGCATACTCTGCTTCAGCTATGTTATCCACAATACTGATTGCACTCGATTTTTCTAAAATCTCACGTGCATCAGCTGCATCAATAGCATCGCCTGTTTCGACAGAAATAGATAAACTGTCAGCATAGAATACAGGTACCTGTACACAGGTCGGGTTGACCATAAGTTGCTGGTCATTCATTATTTTTCGGGTTTGCTCTATTATGCCTATTTCCGCCGAACTGTAGCCATTTTCGTCAATATTTCCGACAAAGGGGAGAACATTAAAGGCGATTTGTTGATTGTACACCTGTGTCTTGACGCCCTGCCCATTTAATAGGCTAGCCGTTTGCGATGCCAATTCATGTATCGCTCGCTTCCCGTGACCAGATACTGACTGATACGTAGATACGTTTACTCGCTCAATTCCCACTGCGTCATACAGTGGTTTCAGCACACTCCACAACTGGATCACAACACTGTCTGGGTTAGCAACAATCAGTGATTTTTTATAATTAGCCAGTGCTTCGCCATTCACCTCAGGGATAACGAGAGGCACATCGTCACGATTGATAAAGCAGCGGCTATTATCCAGCACAACACATCCCGTTGCCGTTGCCTTAGGCACAAACTCTTGAGAGACCTCATCTTTTGCAACAAAAATAGCAATATCAGCTAAAGAGAAGTCAAAATCATTTAACCGGGTAACCTGGTGTGATTTTCCTTGAAAGGGTAATGTTGTACCTGCGGTTCTATCGCTGGCTAATAAATACAACTGCTTTACAGGGAATGATCGAGATTCTAACAACTCAATAATGACTTCACCAACGGCACCTGTGGCACCGACTACAACTACATTCACGGAACGTTGATCACTCATAACTTATAGAAATAAACTCTTAAAATGCGACAGTTTAACGTTAAAGTGCGGCCATTAAACCACGCCTTAACATTGCTGGGTCACTACTGTTGTACAGTAGATACAAAGGTACTTATATGAGTACTATTGTAGACCCTATTAACGTGTTCGTAGAATATGCAGTATGCGTCTCAAGGGTTCTGCTGCCCCCCAAAGAAGTTGGTCACCTACAGTAAACGCACTTAAGTACTGCGGCCCCATATTCATTTTACGCAAGCGCCCTACCGGGATTGATAAGGTTCCACTGACAGCAGCAGGAGTAAGGCCGGCCATTGTCGCGTCTTTAGCATTGGGAATAACACTAACCCAGTCATTGGCAGAGGCGATAATGGATTCAATTTCATCCATCGGTACATCGTGTTTAAGCTTGATAGTCAATGCCTGACTATGGCACCGCATAGCACCAATGCGAACACATAACCCGTCAACAGGTATAGAGGGAATCAGGCTTTGGGCATCGTTTTCATAAGCTAGACCCGAAATAATTTTGTTGGTCTCTGCATGGCCTTTCCACTCTTCTCGGCTTTGGCCGTTTTCAAGCTCAGAATCAATCCAAGGAATTAAGCTGCCCGCGAGAGGCACGCCAAATTGATCCGTGGGTAACGAGCCGTCACCTAAAGCCGCTGTAATTTCACGGTCAATCTCTAAAATCGCCGAGCTCGGTGATTGCAACTGTGCAGCCACCCGCTGGTTCAATAGCCCCATTTGCGTTAACAGCTCGCGCATGTGTTTAGCACCACCACCACTTGCCGCCTGATAGGTCATCGCTGAAATCCACTCAACCATACCGGCATTTATTAAGCCGCCAATCGCCATAAGCATTAGACTAACGGTACAATTGCCGCCAATAAAATTCTTAACACCTTTAGCCAACCCGTCCTCGATAACATTGCCATTGACCGGATCCAATACAATGAGTGCATCATCATTCATACGCAGGCTCGATGCCGCATCAACCCAATAACCCTGCCAGCCACTTTCACGCAAAGGGGCAAACACTGCTTTGGTATAATCCCCCCCCTGACACGATACCACGACATCCATTGCACCGAGCTGTGCAATATCATGTGCATCTTTCAGCGGTGGTATCTCAATGCCAATATCAGGCCCCTGCCCGCCAACATTGGATGTTGTAAAAAAAACGGGTTCAATATCATTAAAATCATTTTCTGCCAGCATACGACCCATAAGTACTGAGCCAACCATGCCACGCCAACCTACAAAACCTACTTTCATTGGAGCTATCTCTTTCATTTGTCAATTGCAATTATTACGCCGAGCTCAGCATCAGCGGCATTCTTACTACTTTGAATCTACGCGGTTGTTAGCGCGCGCAATTCAGCCACGACGGCATCACCCATTTCAACAGTACCCACTTTTCGCGTACCTGTATCCTCGGTATAAATATCACCCGTTCTTAAACCCTGATCGAGTACGCGCCCCACTGCTCGCCCAATCGCATCAGCCGCATCGGCTAAATTCAGAGAGTAGCGCAGCATCATCTCTACCGAGAGAATAGTCGCCAATGGGTTGGCAATGTCTTGGCCTGCAATATCAGGCGCAGACCCATGAACAGGCTCATACATACCAAAGCCATCGGCATTTAATGAAGCTGAGGGTAACATGCCAATGGAGCCGGTTAACATCGCGGCGGCATCGGATAAAATATCACCGAATAGGTTGCCCGTTACCATAACATCAAACTGTTTAGGCGCACGGATAAGCTGCATCGCGGCATTATCAACATACATATGCGACAGCTCAACATCGGGGTAATCTGGCGCAATACGGTCAATCACCTCACGCCACAACCCAGAACATTCAAGCACATTAGCCTTATCAACCGAACACAAACGCTTACCGCGTTTTTGCGCAGCGGCAAAGGCATTGCGCCCAATGCGTTCAATTTCAGATTCTGAATATATATAGGTGTTGTAACCTTGGCGCTCGCCATTTTCCAGCGTTCTGACACCTCGAGGCTCACCAAAGTAAATACCACCGGTAAGCTCTCTTACAATTAAGATATCGAGGTTGGCCACTAATACAGGCTTTAATGATGAGGCAGCCGCCAACTGAGGGTACAAAATAGCCGGGCGCAGGTTAGAAAAAAGATCGAGCTCGGCACGAATTTTTAACAGGCCTTTTTCAGGGCGAATACTGCGATCGATAGCGTCCCATTTAGGACCGCCAACGGCACCCAAAAGAATTGCATCACTTGCGCGCGCAGCACTGATGGTCTCATCGGTTAAAGGGCGCCCATGGGCATCAATTGAACAGCCACCTAGCAGGCCATGGGTACAGTGAATATCTAGCCCCATAGTTTGATTTAGACAGTCGATTACTTTTTCAGCTTCAGAGACAATCTCAGGGCCAATACCATCACCAGCCAATAGCAGTACATTGTTAGACACAAACACCTCGAAAAATCAGCTTCTTAAAACCCGCTATTATATTACGCGAGGGCCATGGAAAGCCATTAAAATCCCGGCATTTGAAGATTAAGTATGTGTGACTATGCTTAAGTAATCAGTGAACGCCTTAAAACAGGCGGCACACTTGCGCTAAAACTGGCTAAGGCACGACTAAGGTATAAAATGGCTGATGAAACCGACTCATTTACCCCCGAACGATACCCCATTAAGACACCCAGACCCTCGCAATATCAACCAAATAGCTGCGCCTAATAGCGACCGTGCCCAATGGTGTGAGAATGGCCTGCAATACACTATTGCTGCGGCTATCTTCATTATCTACGGAATTCAAGTTTGTCCTTTTCTAGACACATTGGAACGACCGTTTTTTGTTTCAGTCATTCTATTGTTATTTGGCGCCATGTTCTTTACAAGAAGCCTGATAGTTAATGCCTTAAAAATACATTTTGAGCTTAAAACGCAATTTATTCTCGACAACAGCCTCTTTTTCAGCGGCAGTATACTGTTGGCTATAGGCAATTATTATCTTTATGCGTTTCCACTGGAATCAAGTGTGAGGGTTATACTTGGTTTTATGATGCTTGGTTTTTTTATCAGTATCCAGCTTACCCTACAAGCCGAGCACCGGCTTATCAAAAACCGCCATCATCGCAGCGCACCAACTGGCAAATACAAACCGATTGCTTTTAAAGTACAAACACTCACCCTAGCGTTGCTTACAGGGAGTATTCTAACCATGCTGCTAATTATCTATAAGGATTTTGAATGGCTTAAGGACATTGGTCACACAGTGTCACTACAGCAAGCATCGCTCTGGATTTTGTATGAATTTATCTTTGTGTCGAGTGTATTTATCGGTTATGGAATGTTGATTATTCACCGTTTTTCTCGCAATTTAAATCTCTATTTTCTCTATCAAAATACCGTGCTGGAGGCGATTGAACAAGGTCAGAGAAATATTGCCGTACCCATTATTAGTAATGATGAGTTCAGCACAATGGCAAAATACACTAACCACATGATTAATAGTTTACAACACAGCGAACAGACATTAAAACAAACCCGCGATGCCACTATTCTCGCCATTTCATCACTAGCGGAAACTCGCGACAATGAAACAGGTGCACATATTCTTCGCACACAATACTATGTAAAAGCACTCGGAGACTACTTACAAAAAACACCTTCATTTAATGAGAAACTCACACAGGAAGACTTAGAGCTTATTTATAAATCTGCCCCGTTACACGATATTGGCAAAGTCGGCATTCCAGATAACATATTACTAAAACCAGGAAAACTCACTGACGATGAGTTTGCCATCATGAAAAAACATCCAATCATTGGTCGTCAGGCAATCGAAAAAGCAGAGCAAACTATGGGTGAGCTTCCTTTTTTATACTATGCAAAAGAAATCTCGGAGAGTCATCATGAGAAATGGGATGGCAGCGGCTACCCGCATGGTTTAAAAGGCACAGCAATACCGCTATCAGGACGACTAATGGCATTGGCTGACGTTTATGACGCACTCATCACACGCCGCGTATACAAACCCGCCTTTAGCCATGAAAAAGCAAAAGATATTATTATTAAAGGACGAGGCCACCATTTCGACCCCAATATCGTCGATGCTTTTTTAGCACTGGAAGACGATTTTATCGCTATTGCTAAAAAATACAGCGACAAGAAAAGCAGTGCGCCAGAATTTTAACAGCGCACTGATAGCGTCATTGATACCCAATAACTATTTAGGAAATTGCACCAAACAACCACGGAGTTTGCTCTTGCCGCTTGCGCTCGTATGCGTGAATATCATCGGCACACTCTAACGTCAAACCAATATCGTCAAGCCCTTTTAGTAGGCACTCACGTCGAAAATCATCCAGTGTAAATGAAAACACCTCACTGTGTGGTGTAGTCACCGTTTGATGTTCGAGATCAACCGTTAACTGATAACCTTCTGAGGCATACATAGCCACAAATAGTTGATCTACTTGCTCAGCGGGTAAAACAATGGGTAATAAACCATTTTTAAAACAGTTGTTATAAAAAATATCGGCAAAGCTGGGGGCAATTACACAGCGAAAGCCATAATCATCAAGCGCCCACGGCGCATGTTCACGACTTGACCCACAACCAAAATTTTCTCTTGCAAGCAATATAGAAGCCTGTTGATAACGAGTAAAATTTAATGGAAATTCGTTATTTAGTGGACGCCCCTCACAAGATTGATCAGGCTGGCCCTCATCTAAATAACGCAGCTCATCAAATAAATTTTTACCAAAACCACTGCGCTTAATAGATTTTAAAAACTGCTTTGGAATAATCATATCAGTATCGACATTGGCACGATCCATCGGCGCCGCAATACCCGTATGTTGTGTAAATGCTTTCATGGAGTAACCTTGCGAGAAAATAGTGGATTAAAAGGTTCTAACATCGACAAAGTGCCCGGCAATTGATGCCGCAGCAGCCATTGCAGGGCTGACTAAATGTGTGCGCCCACCGTAACCCTGCCGACCTTCGAAGTTGCGATTCGACGTTGATGCACAGTGCTCGCCAGCGCCAAGTTTGTCGGCATTCATTGCCAAACACATCGAGCAGCCAGGTTCTCGCCACTCCAATCCCGCAGCGATAAAAATCTGATCCAGCCCTTCAGCCTCGGCCTGTGCTTTGACAAGTCCAGAACCAGGAACAACAATTGCCTCTTTAACAGAGGCCGCTTTTTGACGCCCCTTAACAACAGCCGCAACAGCACGCATGTCTTCGATGCGCGAATTCGTACAAGAGCCAATAAAAACGCGATCAACAGCAATATCGATAATTTTTTGCCCCGCTTGCAGCCCCATATATTCCAGTGCACGCACCATACCCGAGCGTTTAACACTATCGGGCTCAGCCGTCGGATCGGGAATACTATCGTCAATTGAAACAACCATTTCTGGCGATGTCCCCCAACTGACCTGAGGTTTAATCTCAGCGCCATCGAGTGTGATCAGCGCATCAAAAATTGCATCGTCATCGCTGACAAACTCTCGCCATTGAGCAACAGCCTGCTCCCAGTACTCAGCGGCCGGTGCAAATGGACGGCCTTTAACATAGTTAATCGTAGTATCATCGACAGCAACCATACCGGCCCTAGCACCACCTTCAATCGCCATATTACAAACTGTCATGCGACCTTCCATCGACATATCGCGAAACACTTGGCCGCCAAACTCAATGGCATAACCAGTACCACCGGCTGTGCCTATTTTGGCAATGATGGCTAGTACAACATCCTTTGGCGTTACTCCTTCGCCAAGTTCACCATCGACGCGAACCAACATATTTTTCATTTTTTTAGCGACCAGGCACTGCGTAGCCATTACATGTTCAACTTCACTCGTACCAATACCGTGAGCCAATGCACCTAATGCACCATTAGTGGCTGTGTGCGAATCACCGCAGACAACCGTCATGCCCGGTAGGCAAGCACCAGATTCAGGCCCAACAACATGCACAATTCCCTGGCGTTGATCATTAATTTTAAATTCGGTGATCCCAAAGCTATCACAATTGTCATCAAGGGTTTTCACCTGGATTTTAGAGACTTGATCTTCAATACCCTCAACACCTGATGCACGTTCTTTCGAGGTCGTGGGAACATTGTGATCAGGCGTTGCTAAGATACTGTCCACTCGCCAAGGTTGACGCCCTGCCATGCGCAATCCTTCAAAGGCTTGCGGGCTTGTGACTTCATGTACGATATGGCGGTCAATATAAATCAGTGCTGAACCGTCATCGCGGGCGGCGACTAGGTGGGCATCCCAAAGTTTGTCATATAAGGTTTTTGCCATGGGGGGAGTCCTGTTAAAAACTGAATAGAGGGTATTTTACGCCCAGAACATCCACAACACAAATTCATATTTTTCTTGTTTTGCATTCCTTAAAGGAATAGATATAATAGCATCATGGATACTCAACTACTCGCTGCCTTTTTGTCTGTTGCTAAAACACGTTCATTCTCACTGGCTGCCGCTGAACTAAAGCTCACTCAGTCGGCCGTTAGTAAGCGTATTAATCAGCTAGAGCAACAACTACAGTGCCAACTATTTGATCGTGTTGGACGCATAACCTACCTGAGTGAGGCCGGTAAATTACTGCTGCCACGGGCAAAACACATTTTGCAGGAGATAGAGGACACACAACGCTTTATTGCCGACCACCAAGGTAATGTAGGCGGTGATTTGCGCATCGCTACTAGTCATCACATAGGCATTCACCGGCTGCCACCGATACTGGAGCGTTTTACCCGGCAACACTCTGACGTACATTTGCAATTACATTTTATCGATTCAGAGCAAGCACCTCAGGCTGTTGCTCGCGGTGATTATGATATTGCATTAATTACCCTGCCAGAACATTTACCCGAGGTGAAAGTTACCCAACAAACACTTTGGCATGACCCTATGTGCTTTGTCGTTAAGCCGTCTCACCCACTGGCAACTGCGGGAGGTATCACCTTAAAACAATTAGCGCACTTTCCGGCGATATTACCCGATACTACAACCTATACCACAGGACTAATACAACGGTTATTTGCAACACAATCGGTCCCCTTAACAATCGCAATGACCACAAACCATCTCGATGCGATCAAAATGATGGTGTCTGTTGGGCTTGGCTGGAGCGTACTGCCTGAAACATTGCTCGCAAAAGGCTTACAAAAAATCCGCGTTGATAATTTATCAATTACACGACAACTCGGCTGCATTCACCATAAAGATCGGTCACTGAGTAATGCAGCTACTGCTTTTTTAGCACTTGCCACAAAGCGCTAATAGCATTATGAAAACGGGCACAACACTAACGCCGCAATAGTAAAAACCAACGTCCGATATTTAAAATGTCAGCCAGGGCGCTCGCAAAATAAGTGAGTGCGGCGGCTTTCAATACCGATCTTGCAGAGAGCAGATATTCCTCAGGCAAATAGTCACCCTCGATAAGAAGCGGTAGTGCTTTGTTAAAACTTGCATCCCACTCCTCGGGTAGCACAATAAGATAGAGCAGTGCTGCTAATAATTGCATTATTAAGCTAGCACCAATAAAAAAGGCAATCGCCGCAGGTGCTTTTAACAAAAAGCTAAGTATCGGCAAAGCAAATATGATAGCCAGCCCCACTTTTCGCAACATTATTGATAAGGGGATATACCGCCCTCGCAGCCGCGAAATAGGCTCCTGCCGATTAAATTGTATCGCATGGCCAATTTCATGGGCGGCAACAGCCACGGCCGTTATCGATTTTCCGTTATAATAACTCGGGCTTAAACGCACCGTCTTAGCAGCCGGATCATAATGATCCTGCCCTTCTTTACCCTCTTCTACAACAACGTCTGCAAGCTCAAAACGATCGGCCAAATGCCTAGCAAGCTCCCCACCTGTACCTGGTAAATTCGCCATATCACGGCTGTATTTTTTCAGAATGTAGCGCACCCAAAGCTGCGGGAAAAATCCCACAACTAAAATCAGCAAGGTAATGATTACATACAACATGAGAACTTCCTACCTAATAGGGACACATAGCCCAGTATACCTTAATACTATTCGATGGTAATACATTCATACTGTACTGCTACAGCGTCAAAAATTATAGCCAACGTTAGAGAAAAATGTGAGCTCTATCTGATTTTGTACTCGCTGTGGTTATTTGCATTTGAAGACTCTCGATGCAAAGTTATATAAGCATGCGCTGTTAGCGGGCCGATACCAGCAATCGTTATACGATAATCTTGAGCCATGTATTTATCAACGGTACGACGTATGTCCGCATGCTTTATATGCAAACCTGTGGGCAATCTATTCACCTCAGCAATATAGCCGTTTATAGTAAGATGAATTTGATTATTAACAAACACTCCATCACCACTAAAACTTACTTTATGGGCACTATCTATGCTGGCACTACCTTGTAGCGGAAAGGCAATACCCTGTAGGTGCGAATCTATATTATCAACTGAAGCAGTCTGTATAATGATGGATTGCTCAGTCACTGGTGTTAGCGCGCGGTCCACCCAGAGTATATGGTTATCACCATTTACGATAAACTGATCGAGCTGTAGGTGTAATGGGGTTTGTACCTCTTGTGATAATTGCGGTGGAGTACGAGAAGCAGAGAGAACCTGGAACTGCTCAATAATATCGAAGGTTTGCTGCGCATTGTGCGCGGCAAGTAGCTCAATACCATTAACGTGTAATAATGTCGCCTTTACAGCACTATTATTAATTTTATTAGCAACAGTAATGCCCTCAACCGTAATATGATTAGCCGCCAGATAGTGCTTAAATAACTGCTCTGCCGGTAGCGCTGGTGTTGTTTTTTTTCGAGGCAGTAACCTGAGTTTATCCACTGCCACCGACGCTATGGTTGTATTATCGCCGCGCTGCATAATTTGAGACAATATCAATGCATGTAATGTTGCAATTGATCGATCAGCGCGCCACAACGACAGATTATCTAATGCAAGCGTATCGAGATTCACTTGAGTTTCACCATGGTCACGAGTAAGCGCTATAGTATAAGCAGACAACAATGACAGTTGTACTTGGCTTGGCGCGTTGGGGTATTGATCAGCCATCACAGTAGAAAAATCAGCATTAAGTTGTGCAAGCTCAAGCAACTCTAATGCCAATGAATCTGGAGTAAATGCCAACGCCGATAAGTGCCCACTCTCTAGCACCAACAATTTTTCTGCATATTTTGTTAACGATAGCTCGCGCAATGATATGTTACTAATAAATCCCGAGGGTTGCTCGCCGATATCACGCAACTCGAAACCATCGAATTTAAGTGTCTGTAGTACACCGGTAGTTGGCAACAGCGGCATATACTCTGGCAGCAACCCCGCATGATTAACGGCCATATCGGTGAATGTGCTGTGACCAATCACTAATTGACGATCGCTAATGCTTATATTATTTGAAGAAAAATTCTGTAGTGATAACAATGTGGGTGAGGCAACCCTAGATTTTCGAGCAATACGAAAGTCAGAGATTTCAATTACGGGCAACTCTATTTCTCTAGATGAGGCCTCATTAAACGTTAAACCTTGAGCTAGCGATAAACCCTGAGATTCAATACAATGGGTTAGCGGTGAGCCAACAGAAACCGTACTAAAGGCAACGCAAATAGTTGGTGACAGCAAATCCAACTGCTGTAGTGATAATGAAAAATGCTCAAACCTAACAGGTTCGACAGCGCTCACAATGGTCGTTGATGCAGCAGGTTGTGTTGGCCGCATTGTAGCAATATCAAGCCCTGCCACCTCGCGATAATCACCCACTATGTGTATATCAAGCTCAGGCGTATCGAGTTGTAGACGGTCAATGACTAATTGCCGTTGCAACAGTGGCAACCATTGAATATCGACAACAAACACTTTAGCACGCAACCCTCGCTTATACTCGTTACTTGCGTTAAGACCATAAATGGTTAATCGCCCGGGTAAAAGCGCAAGCTCAAAGCGTTCAAAAGTAATGGCCACTCCTTTTTTATTAAACCAGTCAACAATAAAATGACGGGTCAATTGCGGCAATAGGCTAACACCCATTAAACCTATTAACAGCAACACAACCAGTAGGTATCGAGGCTGAAGTATGCTATTCATTAGAAAACAGGCCCATTAAAAGGTTATCGATAATGTACTCGACGCCACAGCGTTTATTTAATCAGCCATAACCGTGCGGTCTTTGGCCCACAATCGCAGTGCGGCAATATCTTCTGCGCGAGTCACCGCAATGGGTGAGGTTTGCTCAATACAATATAATATGGATGAAAGCTCAATAGCTTCATCACGCGCTCGCGAACGATACATTGCAGCCACAATAGCCTGCTCTATTTCAGCACCAGTGAAATCAAGTGCTGCTTGCGCTATCTGATCAATCGCGTCGTCCGACAGAGTAATGTCACGTTTCTTCAAATGGATACTGGCAATAGCTCGACGCGTATCTTGATCGGGAAGATCAATAAAAAAGACCTCATCAAGCCTGCCCTTTCGGATTAATTCTGGCGGTAATTTAGCGATATTATTACTAGTGGCAACAATAAAAACTCGACTTTTTCTCTCTGCCATCCACGTCAAAAATGTCCCTAGCAGACGCTGTGAAATACCTTCGTTATCGTCCTGTGCTATCGCTTTTTCAATTTCATCGATCCACAATACACAAGGGGCTATATTATCAGCCAACGCTAGTGTATCGCGTAAGTTTCGCTCAGTCTCGCCATAGAATTTGTTGTACAAACTGCCCATATCCAAGCGCAACAAAGGGACATCCCACAGCCCTGCCACTGCTTTAGCTGCAAGACTTTTACCACCACCTTGAACGCCCAATAACATAACACCTTTAGGTTGGTCTTCAGCAGCCATACCTGAGTCAATAAATGCTGCTTTACGCTCACCCAACCAACGCTTTAAATGCCGCAAGCCACCAACATCGCTAAAGCGTGCCGTATCGTATTCAAAATGGAGAATATTTTGCATGTCCATCAAGGCAAACTTTGCTTTATTCACTTCAGGTAAGTCGGTATCAGTAATGGCACCGTCATCATAAATTGCGCCACGTGCCAGGCGCTGTACATCGCTACGCGATAACCCTTGTAAATTAGCCACCAGACGATTCAGTGTTTTTGCATCAGTCTTTACCCGTAAGCCTGTATTTTCACGCTGCCAGCGTCTGGCCTCTTCTAAAACCAAGTGGCGCACTTGATCCTCATTGGGTAATTGCAGCGTAAAATCAACACTGTATTGGCGCAGCTCATCCGGTAGCGACAACCGATAACTAACAAGAATCAATGTCACTGGAGCACGCTGATACAACGCGAGATCTTTTATCAGACGCACAATTTTAGGGTCACTCAAATAGGGATGAATATCACACAGAACATAAATTCCCCCTTCACTGCGTTGGCGTATAGAGTGCAGTAAAGTCTCGGGGTCAGGTAGCTTAGGGACTGCCACTTGATGCGTTGATGCATTATCAACCAGCCCATCAGTGGCAGACCAACGATATAGTTTACGTGCTGATTTCATGGCCAATCGCGTTGCAAGCTCTAGTACTCTAGGCTCTTCGTACGTATCAATCACAACCAATGGAATACCCGTATCCATTATAACCGTTAAGTCCTGTAATTCGTTCACCCTTTCTCCTTATATTGATTTTTATTTGAACAGTGCCAGCACTGCTCAGAGATCCTCTAAGACCTCCACTACTAACATAGGCTATCTGTTTGATAAACTGTACAGCACAGCATAGCAATAACACTGAAACAGTGCTGCTAATATTAGCTATCGGTTAACTTTTACTAAAATTGGCGCACTGCCTCTCACCGCAAGAAGATATACGTGACAATCCTACTAAAGTGAGAACTAGCAACTTAAAAATTAATGAGCTACGCGTTAGCATTGGCCGCATCATAGAAATAACACTAATGTATTCGCTCATTATTCCGTCGCTATCAGTCACCTTTAAAAACATTTTAATCGTTGTAGCGAATATGTATGGCTTTTTATTAGATCATTAGTATATAAACCATAATAAATACAAAAAGTTATGGAATATTACTCAAGAGAAATATAACATTAACCGCCGTGTGAAAAATTAGCACTAAATACACTATCAGGAAACTGGCTCAAAAATGAATCGACCACTTATATTCACATTGCTGACTACCGCACTACTCTCAGTTGAGTTACAAGCGGCAGATATACTCGGTATTGAAGCAGGTGCAGGCAGTTGGCAAATTGACTATGATGGCGATCTTGGCGAGAACAATAATAAAGCTACCCTTGATGAGCTTGGCTATGATGATAAAAGCCATGCCAACACATTTTATATCGTACTTGAGCACCCCGTGCCATTACTGCCAAATGTTAAATTACAACATACTGATCTAGACCAGTCTGAGCGCGGTACCATATCGCGCAACTTCACCATTAATAATGTAACGTTTAATGCCAGTGAAAATGTGAAAACATCCTTAGACCTCACTCATACTGATGCCAGTCTCTACTATGAAATTCTCGACAACTGGCTTAATGCTGATGTAGGTATGACTCTGCGCTACTTCAGTGGCAGCGCAACGGCTAAAAGTGCAACACGCACCGAAAATGTTGATTTAAACGTAGTCACACCTATGCTCTATGGCAACGCGCGTTTTGACCTCCCCTTTACTGGCTGGTCTGTGGGTGTTGCGGGCAATTATGTTAATTACGACAGTAACCGCCTACAGGACTATAGCGCTAATATCGGCTATAACAGCGATGGCTTACTGATGGATATTGGCGTTGAAGTGGGCTATCGTCGCCTCAGCTTAGATTTAGATGATCTCGATGACCTTGAGGCTGATATTGACCTTGACGGCATTTATGGCTCACTGTTTCTACGCTTTTAGGCGTTTAGGTTAACGAGACTTAAGCATGTCAAAGGCGCCAGCCTTACACCCGCCATACAGAATTAATGCTGCCAATAAAGAGGCAATAGCACTGCTAACATACAGCAACTGTGGATTAATACCCCAGAGAGCACCACTACTGATCGCCCCTAGTGCACCACCAATACCAAAGGTAAGTGCACTATACAATGCCTGCCCCTGCCCCGAATTAGTACCGCAAAAAAACTGCCGAATTAACTCAATAGAAGCCGCATGGGCTGCGCCAAAGCTAAATGCATGCAAACATTGAGCAACAATAAGCACGCTCAGGTACTCTGGTAAAAACGCAATCAGCAACCAGCGACCAGCGGTAATAAGTAGACTCCACCCTAACAATTGCACCGCACCAAGTTTTGGCATTAAGCGGTGCACCAATAAAAATAATACAACTTCAGCAACAACACCCAGCGCCCATAAAAGACCAATAACAGAGCGGCTATAACCCATGCTATCTAAGTACAAACTAAAAAAGGCATAGTAGCCACCGAAACTGAACTGTAAAAGCAACGTTGCACTAAAGAAAAGAATAACAGCGGGTTTTTTCAGCACACGAAACCAATGAGTAGCCTCATGTTGCACCTCGCGTGCTGGCGGCTCTTTAACGCTACAACAACTTAGCCATAGCAGCCCCAGTAATACCCAGATAATGATCGGCAAATAGCTGACTGAAATACTATCAAACAGAACGCCTAAACCCGCGACAAAAACAATAAAGCCAATCGATCCCCAAAGACGTACTTGACTGTAGCGGTGGCTATCGTGATGTAAATATTGAATCGTCACTGCATCAAATTGCGATAATACAGCGTTCCAAAAAAAACTATAAAGCGCGGTAATAATTAATACCGCCCACAGTGACTGCCAAAAAAATAAGCCGCCAAAGAAGATCCAAGCCCAAAAGCTGCCAAAAGCAATAACTAATAATCGTTTACCTGTGCGATCACAAAGCCATCCCCACACGTTAGGCGCAACGATTTTAGTGGCCATCAGGATGGCATTAACCCAACCAATAACCTGAGCACTATGGCCAATGTCAGTAAGGTATAATCCTAAAAAAGGTGTTAAGGAACCCACTACTGCAAAGTAAAAGAAATAAAAGCCAGATAGCCGCCAGTAGGGAACCCCCGGGACAATCATCATTGTAGATAGCTAAGCATTATCTATTTACCACACGATATCGGCTGTGGGTACTAGGCCTGAGGCGGAATTTGCGCAATATTGCGCTCAACACCACCATTTTGCCCCCTGTCACGTAAGAGGTGATCCATTAATACCAGCGCAACCATTGCCTCTGCAATCGGTGTTGCCCTTATACCAACACAGGGGTCGTGCCGACCTTTAGTCACAACTTCAACAGGGTTGCCCTGTAAATCAACACTTTTACCTGGCACATGAAGGCTAGAGGTCGGCTTTAATGCCATATGTGCTACCAGATCTTGACCCGTAGAGATACCGCCAAGTACCCCTCCGGCATTATTCGACAAAAAGCCTTCAGGCACTATCTCATCACGGTGCTCTGTACCTTTTTGGGCAACACACGCAAAGCCTGCGCCAATTTCTACACCTTTAACGGCATTAATACTCATCAACCCATGGGCAAGGTCAGCATCAAGACGGTCAAAAATAGGCTCGCCCAAACCCACCGGGACACCAGAGGCCACTACGGATATTCGTGCACCCACAGAGTTACCCTCTTTTCGCAATGCATCCATATAGGCTGCCATTTCATCAACTTTTGCAGGGTCTGGACAGAAAAAAGGGTTATTTTCTACTTCATCCCAGTGCCACTGTGGCTGGGGTAATTCAACCGCGATAGGCCCAAGCTGTGTTAAACAACCACGCACCTGCACACCAAAATATTCAGATAGGTACTTTTTAGCGATAGCGCCAGCAGCCACACGCATAGCTGTTTCACGTGCAGATGAGCGCCCGCCCCCACGATAGTCGCGCACACCGTACTTTTGCATATAGGTGTAATCAGCATGCGCCGGGCGAAACTGGTCTTTAATATTGCCGTAATCTTTTGAGCGTTGGTCGGTATTTTCAATCAACAGGCCTATAGGTGTACCGGTTGTTTTACCCTCAAAGACACCTGATAGAATTTTCACAGCATCAGGCTCGCGTCGCTGGGTCTCATAACGGTTTTTCCCTGGACGCCGTCGGTCCAGATCATGCTGGAGATCAGCCTCGGTAAGCTCTAAACCAGGAGGGCAACCATCGACAATACAACCCAGTGCTGCACCGTGGCTTTCGCCAAAGGTGGTGATTGTAAATAACTTACCAAAACTATTACCTGACATAGCGCTACCGTAATCGAAATGCCCTGCAATTAACGGGCTGTGAATGATTTATATACGCAATTATACGCGAATCGTACCCTGTGCGCTGTAAATTCCTTATTTTATCAAAAAGAATATTTTGAACAATAATTAACCTTTGCCACGTCACACTGACAGGTTGACCACATCTCTGTCATGGCCTGCCAATCGGTATTGATTAATGTCATTTATATGAATTTTTTTCTTTCTCAAAATACATCAATAAACATGTAACAAAGCTATGAGAAGTTAGTCACCACAATGAATAAGGGGGTTATACGATGGGCTTTAGTATTTGGCAAATATTATTAGTGGCCGTGCTATTTATGTTGTTATTTGGCCGGGGGAAAATACCCGCATTAATGACAGATCTAGCAATTGGCATTAAAAACTTTAAAAGCGGCATTAAAGACGCCGATGATGAATCATTAAATAATCAATCTGTAAGCACTACTGATCATGTTAAAGCATCACCTAAAGAGAGCAATTAACAACTACATAGATCATCAATTAAACAGGCCATTATTATGTTTGATTCTAGTTGGTTAGAGCTGGGGTTTGTCGCAGTTCTGGCGCTGCTTATTATAGGACCAAAAGATATGCCAAAGCTGTTTAAAGTAGCGGGCAATATTGTACGTAAAACACAACGATTTTATCGTGAACTATTAGGCAGTGTTAACCAGCTTGAAAAAGAAGTGGCGTTGGCAAGTGCTGATATAACACAGGAAAATTCCTGGCGAGAACTCATGCCTGAGCATTTGCGCAACTTACCTGCTGATTTTATCCCTGGTAGCATGAGTGAAGATCAACATCAGCAACGCACACAGCAACAACAGGCATTCGAGCAGCAAACGACACCAGCGATAGATTCAAATGACATAAAGGCGCCTTAGCTATGCCAGATAATTTAGATCTATCTAAAGCACCACTGCTCACACACCTATTAGAGTTGCGTCGACGTTTAATTATTTGCCTGTTTTTTTTCATTATAATATTTATTGGCTGCTACTTTATCGTTGAAGATATTTATCATTTTTTATTGCAGCCTTTAGCACAAGCTTTTGGTAACAGTGAAGATCGGCGTTTAATTTATACCGGATTACATGAAGCATTTTTCACTTATTTAAAACTGTCTTTTTTTGCTGCTGCCTGTTTCACACTACCAGTTGCCTTAGTGCAACTGTGGCAATTTATAGCACCGGGGCTCTATAAAACTGAACGCAAATCAGCAACACTGCTGTTTTCTATGACACCTGTTTTATTTGCATTAGGTGCATCACTGGCATTCTATGTTGTGATGCCACTTGCCTGGGAATTTTTTATTAGCTTTGAAAGCAATGGCGGCGACACTGGCCTTGCGGTAGAGTTAGAAGCGAGGGTCAGTGAGTATTTAGGCCTTGTGATACAACTCATCCTTGCCTTTGGACTTAGCTTTGAGCTGCCTATTTTTCTACTGGTACTAGCTAAAGTAGGTATGGTAAGCGCTGCTGGCTTGCGCAGTTTTAGACGCTACGCAATTGTCATTACATTTTTAATTGCCGCATTTATTACACCACCAGATCTAATATCACAAATTGCATTAGGCACACCTATTTTATTGCTCTATGAGCTATCTATCTTATTAATCACCTGGACTGCCTCTGACAACAAGTCAATGGAGCGTCAACGCGCCATGCACTATTAATTTTTTATTAAAAATAATAATACATAATTATATAGCCATAAAAAATTTATAAAAATGTCACTAAAAAGTTAAGCCTTTGTCATCTTAGTTGACGAACATTAATGTCGTCATAATCTTCAATATATGATACCCAACCACAGACAGGATGAACGACCATGAGTGAACAAAACGATTTTATTCCACAATCAGAAGACAGTATTGAACCTATAATAAATCGCCGTGACTTTATGAAAGGTAGTGCCACTGTTGCTGCCAGCAGCGCTTTTGCTGCTATGGCATCTAGT